>ERZ1034855.18-NODE-18-length-106510-cov-127.692039_pt1 | contig 106510 bp, 105 predicted proteins | sample MGYA00520699_ERZ1034855 | MGnify/ENA primary metagenome ERZ1034855 (study PRJEB33766, sample SAMN09781730) | gut metagenome | biome: gut microbiome | host: Homo sapiens | place: Madagascar | study: EMG produced TPA metagenomics assembly of the PRJNA485056 data...
CATAACCTTGCCATGGTTAGGGTCGCGAGTTCGAACCTCGTTTCCCGCTCCAAATGAAGAGAATAATAGCTTGAGGCTGTTCTATTTTCTTTTCGACCCCCTAAGATCTCGTTTTTGTTACCAAGTTTTTCACGTATTGTCTACTAGTTCAGATCTCTAAGTTTCATTTTGTATAATCTCAATTCACAGCTTTGTCGCCGTGATTTAATAATATAAACAAAGTATAAAGTGATATTTTTTACAAACAATGTAAATAATTGCATGAAAAACAAAGGAATAATGTATAGATAAGACGCTGATTTTAGATATGAAAAAAGCACCTAAAAGGTGCTATGGCGGTGAGAACGGGATTAAAATAAAACTCACTAACCACTTGTTTTGTAAAAATTTGTCGTGGTTAGTGGGTGTAGTTTTTGGGTGTTTAACTTTTCTCGCCGTAGTGCTTGTCAATCCACGCTTTCAAATCCTCAAGTCTCCATAAAGGTGTAGCTTGGAAACTGTTGCCAAGCTTGAATGGCTGTGGAAAATCACTTGTACGAAGGAGTAAGTTAATCTTCTGCTCACTGACTTTGAACATCTGAGCTACGTCATGCTTATCTAATAGTAAGTCTTTGCTTGTCACTTGTAAAGTTACCATTCTGTTCTCCTGCCATAATGCTTACCTTCTTAAATCTTTCATCTCTTCTTTCATTGCTTCTAAACTCCATTACTGCCAAAACCCTTTTGCTTAGCAATAGCTTTGTCAAAGTCATTCTTTGCTTTAACTAAGTTTTGAAAGCCCTGCGTAAGCGTTGTAAGGTCTCCATCCTCTTCGTAACGTATATGAGTAATACAGTTAGCAAGCACAGTTGATATAATGCGTATCGTCTCTTCTGATAATTCAATCTTCATCTTCAATTACAACTTTATTCTCAGTAACCTCTTCTAATCGTGACATAATATCCTGTAAAACAATGTACTCTCTTACAGAGCTAATCCTTTTGCCTTTCAAGTATGCGTACAAGATCTTTGCCTCTACTTTTGTTAAAACTAATCTCATGGTTACTCCTAACGATCCGATTTGATAAATTCAAATATACCCAGCATCATTTAAACGTTCTCCAATTTCAGCTTTTTAGCCAGAGCCTTTATCTCTACGAGTTGGTGTTGGTTAAAGTAAAACTCTATGAAGTCGGAGTGCATTTTTTCGTCATCCATCTGTCTTTCAATGAATAGCCTGTGATTAAGCAGCGCACTATGCAGAATGTCACGCTCTTCAGGAGTCAGCTCAACAGTTAATGTCTTTTGTTTCATTAGTTCCTTCCTGTGTCTTTTGAATCAGCCATCTTGTGTATTTCTGTAACTCGTTACTAAAAGCTTCTGTGGTATTGATACGAGGTGTTACCCAGCGCAGATTACTTGCAAGATTGTTTCTGGGATCATTATCAATATGATCAACAATTGTGTGTGTCTCTGGATCCGGATTCTCGCAAAATACGGAGGCTACTAACCTATGTACAAATACATGTTTTTGAGCCCCTCCTGAATACAGCATGCATGCCAGATAACCTCTTGATCTGTGATTTGAAAAATAGCATTTGCTTAAAGCTACAGGTTTCTTTGTTTTTGAGTTCCAAACCCTGCCATAATCGCTGACAAGATACTTTTCAAAGGGAGCGACTAATGGCTTAAATGTTTCACCTTTTAACGCAAATTCATCAATATTCATATTTACACTCCACTACTGCCAAAGCCATTTGCACTGCGTTCTGTCTTAGCCCCAATAACTTCACCAGGCACTAACTTAACCTGTGGAAGGGGAAGGATCACTAACTGTGCCACTCTGTTGCCCCTAAAAATCTTTGTCAGGTTATATGGCTCCAATACCACTCTGATTGAACCTGTGTAGCCTGCATCAACAACGCCAATCGGTGTACTAATACCTTTAACGTTGAATGATGAGCGTGGACATACAATACCTACATAACCTTCAGGTATCAGCACATGTACACCAGTATCAATGGTGTTAGCTTTGTTAGCCTCTAACATCTGATCTTCCATACATGAAAGATCAAAGCCTGCATCACTGTCATGTGCTCGCATTGGAGCGTAAGCACCTTCATCTAATTCATATTTAATTTGCATGTTGTAATTTCTCCCTTCTATTTCTTGTCCATTGATTGATACGTTCTCTATTCTTTTCTCTGTACGCTCTCTGCTTATCAAGAAATTCCTGATGTTTGACAGGATCAGCCATAATTTCTGCCATTCTCTGTTTTGCATATGCCGCTCTTTTGGCTTTAACTTCAGGATCATTCTTTCTGCGTTCATAATTCATTTTGCTGTGTCGTCTCATAACTTCCTTGGTACCTAGCAGCTTAGTCTTGGCACGAAGTAATCTAGCTCTTAAAAGAAAGATTTCTCTCTCTTCTCGAGTGCAATCACTTGTACAACCCAGTGATGACATTACAGATAAGTCGCCACGCTCTACACACTCCAGATTGTCAGGCTCAAAATTGCATTTATCACCATCCATAAAAATAATTGTCTTACCTTCAGCGCTCTGACCTGGGTGATGCTGTTCCCATACATAACGCTGATACTGCATCCATTTGTTAGGTTCTGCTACCTTGATCCTTAAATAGCCTTTCTTAATTTGAAAAGAACCAACAGGTCTGTATCTCCAGTGTTTTTCTCCACGTGGCACATCTGAATTGCTATAATACAAACCTAGCTGAATGCCGTTTTCATAGCAGTGAGTGCACAGAGCTACAATAGAAAACTCTCTGCCAAATCTTCTATTGATTTCTTCAGCAAGCTCTCGTCTTGAATTAAATCCATGCTCACGTAAAGGGCAGACAGACTTCACAAACTCCATAATTTCTTCCGTCCACTTTTTGTCTTTACGCGACCATTTTTTACCTGCGCTGGTCAATTTCAACCCCTAACAGATTGCTCTTTAATTTAACGCTGTACCCGTTATCAATTGCTGTTTTTACTGCATCAAGTTGCAGCCTTTTACTCTGAAGTTCAACCTGATGAATCGCTGTTACATTGGCTGCAATGTTATTGACTGCCTCTACTCTCTTGAACAGCATTTTTGCTTTTTCTTCATCAATGCCACCGTCTTCAGTTACATAATTTTGAGCGTTACGTATATTGTCTAGCTCACTTAATAGAGCGCTTTTCAACTCAGTAAGATCATTCTTCTCAGGTGCAGCTGTTTCAATTTCAATTCTTGGTGATTCCATGCTTTTTACTTCCCTTTTGTGTTTAATGTTTGAATCAAGTTCTTTGTATGGTGTGCAAATAATTCTGCCGGCCAGGTCAAAAGGAACTGTTATTCCAAATTCGTCTCTGTAATTAGCGTAAATCTCCGCTTGAGCCGGAACTTTTGCCATAAATATTCCATCATTTTTAAATCCTTCCATGTTTCTGACATGATCAGCTCTTGTAAACATCGGAAACGCACACCTTAACAGCTCTGTAATGTCTGCTTTTTCACACCATTTACTGCCATACAGTCCCAGTGCCTTACGCAGTGAAACAGATGACTCAAACGGAACTCCGAATACTTTGATCATGTTAAATTCTCTGTGCCTGTAGTTGTTTTGTTCTTAACCAGTTAAGAATATCTTCTTTAAACCACAGAATTGGGGCGTTTGGAGCAAGAGTCAAACTTGCACCAACAGGAAAAGTAGGATCTTTCTGCTTAATTCTGCTGAGTGTCTTTGTTGAAGTATGCAGAAGTGCTGCAACCTCATCTTTAGTTAGTATTTCATTCATAGTTAATCCTCCAAAAAGGGTGAGGCAGTGAACCTCACCAATACGCAACACTAGGAGTTAGAACGTATAAATCTCGTAAATCGTGAACCAAAGGCAGAGAACGCAAAACGTTAAGATGACATTCACTGCCAGCTGTCGTAACTTCTCTTTCATCAAGCAACCTTGACCGTAGGCCTTTCTCCAAAGGTTAAAACGCTATTGTTATTTTGATAGGCTCTGAAAGCCTTAAACAATCTGTCTACAATCTGAAACTGCTTTACGAAATCCAGAGCGTTAACAAGCACTGCTTTGGCATCAATTTCAATAGCCATTTCGTTTTGAGAGTCATCAAATACTCTGTAATGAAGTGCAGATACAACGTCTGAGTTGATTCTGGTATTGAGAATTAAAAAGTTGATTACGTCCTTCTTGTTTTTGCAGTAATCAGTTCTGATGATCTCGTCGTGAGATAGTGTTGTGATCGTGTATTTGTTCATTTGTTTTACCTGTTAATTGATAGATATATCTAGTTGATGTTTTAATAATAGATGTGGCTAGCTTAAATATCAATAGATATATCTAGCTAAACGGATAAAATTTTTTTATCTTTTTGAAAAATAAATGAATTTAGTTGAAAAAATTTTTTAGAAGTGATTTGAGGTGAGAATTTTTAGAAAACTGTGTAGCACTGCAAGACGAAGCAACTGGGAGATGAGTGCTTTGAGAGTTTTAGGTAAAACACTTAACGTTGTAATCTAGAATGTTAAATCCAGTATCTTAGTACTGGCTTTTGTTATTTTATTGTTGCTCGGTTTTATCTTCTTTATTTTTACTTGTTTTATTTGCTCTTGGAGCTAAATACATTTTGGGTAATGTAATGAATGCTGTTACACCAAAAAATACAGCTGCACCTGTTTTGTCTAAATAAAACAATAAAGCTGCCAACAACATAAATAAAAAGCATAGAAAAGTACAGTATCTAAGAGCTTTGACATCGTAATCATAATCTCTACAAGAGATAAAATCTCTTTTATCAATAATACTTTTTCTAAGCTCATACGTTTGTTGCTGTTCTTTTTCCGCCATTGCCATTATTCTGTTTGGCAATGAAGAATCAACCTCAGAATATTGTTTCATTTCAGAAGGAGATGGAATTGGACCAGATCTAACTTCTTGGTGAGTTCTGATAAGAGCAACCTTTTGAGTTTTAGCTGAATTATCTTTATCTATTTGATTGTTATTAGTTGGCATTAGATAATTCCTTGGCAGCACGTCTTATTCTATTACCTACTGCAATAAAGTGACGTTGATAACCCAGTTCTTCTTCTTTGTTTAGGTTATCTTCAATACGATCTAATGAGGCTATATACTTAGCTTTGTTTAAATCAGATTGTCTATTCTTAGTTGTAATAAAGAAGCAACAACGGGCAATGCTTCTTAAAAATAGCATTAAATCCATCTTAGTTACCTCGCTGTTATTTGTGAACGTTTACTTTTGTCAACTATAAAAGATTGAAAACGTAATGTCAAAATTTTTACAACCCACCATCACCAGACTTCTCAATGACTCTGCCAATAACACGAAAGTTAACATTTTCTTCATCGTGTTTAATTATTTCATCTGGGTAGCTGTCACGATTGTCTGAACGAATGATTAAATCACCATTCATCTGAGATATAAGTCTTTTAACTCTGACTTCATTACCGAAGACAATGGCATAAACATGGTTATTGTGAATAGGAAAAGTATCGCTTAAATCTACAAGTATTCTGTCGTTGTTATACAGCACTGGTATCATCGAATCACCTGTAACAACGAATCTTTTGCAGTGATTTGGATTCACGCCAATACGCTGAAACCATGACAGGCGATACGTTGCAGGTACACTTTCGTGCTGTTCTTCATAAGTCGGTTCTCTGCCATTACCTGCAGCACATTTTATTGAATACTCTTTAATCTGAACGTAATCATCCGAAGGCTGTTCGTTATCATCCAACACAGCAATGTCATGAGCATCTGCATCTGGTGAACCTTTGCCTGTGATTAGCCATTCCTGATTTAACTGCAAAAGCTTACTTACCTTGAAAGCATTTTCAGAATTTAATCTTTTTACTTTTCCATTACACCAGTCACTGACAGTTGACGATTTACATCCGGTAAATTTACACAGGTCAGCCTGTTTTTTACCTGTTTTTTGTAAGCCATATAAAATCCTTTCACTTAATTGAGAAAAATCAAACATATAGCCCCCCTCCAACAAATAAAAATAACTAGATATATCTAACAGTTTAGTATAAAAAATGCTCGACAGGGCTTGCAATCTTAGCTAGATATATCTATCATAATTTTAAAGTTAATTTTTAGGAGGGCTCAAAAATACAGTATGACAAGCAAGAAAAAGCCAAAAGAAATTAAAAATCTTTTAAAGGGGGAATTGGCCGATCGTCTGATTCAGGAGCTGGGAGGAGTTACCAAAGTTGCCAATATCTGCAAAATCGCAACTTCTTCTGTCTGTTCCTGGAGAGAACAGGGTTGTCCAAGAGCAAGACTAATGTACCTAAAGCTTGCTTATCCAGAACTTAAGGTATGGAAAGAACTTAACAGGGAGACTAACTAAATGTCAGAGAGTATTGCTAAAGAAGCATTAACAGTAGCTCACATTGTGGGTGAATTAGATCGCATTCAGATTTCGCTTGATGAAATTCGTAGAAAGTTAAGCGAATTAGATGGTAAAGAGCTTGTTATCAAGCTTGAAAAGGAAATCAAAATTGAAGATTTAAAAAAGTTTGCCACTGAAACATTAAAAGTAAATGGCGGTCGCGATTATTTTCTTGATTTACTTCATAAGCATGGTGCAAAAAAGCTGTCTGAAGTTAAACAGTGTGACTATGTATCAGTTTTAGAGGGACTTAAGTCATGGCTGAACATTCCATTTTAAGCGCATCAGCATCACATCGCTGGCTGAACTGTACAGCAAGCATAAAAGCATGTGAAGGTTTGCCTGATAACACCTCTACAGACGCACAAAAAGGTACTGAAGTACATGAATTATGTGCTTATAAGCTTGCCAAAAGGCTTGGTAGAGAAGTAATTGAACCACAGTACGAATACAGTGCTGATGATGAGCGTAACGCTCAAGGTTATGCAGACTTTATCGGTGATCTTGTAACAGATGGTAGCGCTGTAATGATTGAGCAGAAAATTGACTTCTCAGAATACACCGCAAAGGGCGCTTTTGGAACAGCTGACTGCATCATCATCAATGACACCAACATCAACATTGTTGACTACAAGAACGGTGTCGGAGTCAAAGTCAACGCTTTTAAAAATCCTCAGATGATGCTGTATGCGCTTGGTGCTTACTCAACTTTCAAAGAAGTGTACGAGAGCATTCAAACTGTAACAATGACTATCTATCAGCCCAATGTAGAAAACATTAGTACATATTCAGTATCGATTGAAGAATTATTGGAAGCAGCAGAGACATTATTCAAACCAAAAGCTGAAGAGGCTCTTAGCAGTAATGGTGTATTTGTAAAAGGCGACTGGTGTCGTTTCTGCAAGGCAAAAGCTACCTGCAAAAAGTACAGTGAAGAGTTTATGGAGATCTTAAAGGAGTTCAATGAACAGATGGGTGAAACTCAGAGTTTGACAGAAGACGAGATTTTAACTTTGTTAAACCATGGAGACGAGATTATTTCATGGATTAAAGATGTAAAAGAATACGCCTTTAACTGCGCAAAAGCTGGCAAAGAATGGAAAGGTTTTGTAATTAAGCCTGGTCGCAGTGTACGCAAGTATACAGATGAGACAGAAGTCGCTCGAACATTACAAAGTAACGGCATTGAACCTTATGAGCATATTGACAAGATAAAAACTCTTACAGCAGTTGAAAAAGAGCTGGGTAAAAAGAGAGTTGAAGAATTACTTGGTGGCCTGTTAATCAGAGTGCCTGGAAAAGAAAACCTAGTCAAAGTTGACTAGGTAAAACACAAAAAAAAGTATGGAGTCATTATATGGCAATTAAATTAAATATCACAAGAGGCAAAGTATTGCGTCCTCAAAAAGTCGTTATTTACGGCCCTGAAGGAATCGGCAAAACTACTTTTGCTTCTCATTTTCCAAATCCTTTGTTTATCGATACAGAAGGAGGCTCTGCACATCTTGATGTGGCTCGTGTCGAATGTCGCACCTCATGGGAAGAACTGCTTGAAACCATCACTGAAGTTGCAAAGTTAAACAAAGACGAATGCAGCACTCTGGTTCTTGATACAGCTGACTGGGCTGAACAGCTTGCAATCAATTCAATCTGTAAAAAGTACAAACAGCCATCTATCGAATCTTTCGGTTATGGAAAAGGCTACACATACGTTTCAGAAGAAATTGAAAAGATGCTGAACGCATTAAATGAAGTTATTGCATCAGGTAAGCATGTCGTTATTACAGCTCACGCCAAGATGAGAAAACAGGAACTGCCAGATGAGCAGGGAGCCTTTGACAGATGGGAACTCAAGCTTACACGTCAGAGTTCTCCACTAATAAAAGAATGGGCTGATGCTGTTTTCTTTCTGAACTATAAAACCTATGTATCACATTCTGATAATGGCTCAGCAAAAGCTACAGGCGGTAAAAGAGTTATCTATACAAGTCACCATTCATGCTGGGACGCAAAGAACCGCTACGGCTTAGAAGACATGCTTGATATGGATTATGACCTTATATCCGAACATTTCGGCAATTCTTCTGCAGCACAAACTGAAGAACAGAAACTTACAGAGCTCATGAAAAAAGACAATGTTACTGAAAGTCAATTACGCGAGCTGTTAGCGGGTTCCAAGAACTATGAAGAGAACAAACCACTTAGTGAATACGCTCACAAGCTCGTTTCACAGTGGGACAAGATTTTAACCAAACTTAACAATTCATTATTTTAGGAGATTTAATTATGGCTAATGAAGGCTATGAACTCGGTTGGGATGACGAGATTGAACAGGATGGCGGTGACTTTATTCTTCTTGATGAAGGTGAGTACGCTTTTACAGTAACTAAGTTTGAGCGCGGTCGTTTCCCTGGCTCAACTAAAATTCCACCTTGCAACAAGGCTGCTTTAACTCTGGCTATTGATAGCGATCAGGGCAGAACTTCTGTAAATGCAGATTTAATCATGTATTCATCTATGGAATGGAAGCTGTCTCAGTTCCTTCGCTCTGTAGGCTTAAAGAAAGAAGGTGAAAAGGTTCGCGTTAAGTGGGATCAGCTTGTAGGCAAGAAAGGTCGCTGTATGATTAAGCATCGTACTTATACCAATAAGAACGGTGAAGAAAAACAGACTAATGATATTGATCGTTTTATAGATGCAAATTTAAGCGCAGAGAACTCAAGTGCAGCACTTAAAAGCTCTACAGTCAAAACTTCACAGATAAACAAGCCTGCCACTAACACTTCTAATGATGATTTGTTGGATTAGGAGTGTTAAATGGAGTTAAGACCTTATCAGAAAAAAGCTGTACAAGCTGTTTTCGATGAGTGGTCACAGGGGAGGGCTAAAACCCTCCTCATACAGGCCACAGGAACAGGTAAGACAGTATGCTTTTCTGCAGTAGCACAGAAATGTGCAGTCAAAGGAGAGCGTGCTCTTATCATCGCTCATCGTGATGAGCTGTTACAACAGGCTTCAGACAAACTTCAAGCTGTAACAGGTTTAATACCAGAGTTTGAAAAAGCTCAGTTTTCTGCTGCAGACAGTGATGCACAAATAGTCATTGGTTCTGTTCAAACACTAACCAATGACAGAAGATTAAATGCTTATCCCCATAATGCATTCGATCTAATCATCGTCGACGAAGCACACCATTGTCTGTCATCATCATATCAGAAAGTGCTTAAATACTTCAACAATGCCAGAGTGTTGGGCGTTACTGCTACACCTGACAGAAGTGATAAAAAAGATTTAAGTAGTTTCTTTGATTCTATTGCGTTTGAGTACCCAATAGCTCAGGCAGTGAAAGACGGTTATCTTTCACCAATAAGAGCAAAGATGATCCCTCTTAATATTGATCTTCAAAATGTACGCACATCCTGTGGAGATTATATACCTTCTGATTTGGGAAATGCATTAGAGCCATATCTTGAACAGATTGCAGACGAAATGACTAAGCTGTGCTTCAATCGTAAAACAGTGGTGTTTCTGCCACTTGTAGCAATCTCTCAGCAGTTTTGTGAACTTTTAAATTCTAAAGGTTTTCGTGCAATAGAAGTTAATGGCGAAAGTACAGACAGAAAAGAAATTCTGTCAGATTTTGAAAGTGGCAGATACAACGTTATATGTAACTCAATGCTTCTTACAGAGGGTTGGGACTGTCCTGCAGTTGACTGCATTGTAAATCTCAGGCCAACAAAGTCACGTTCACTGTATACACAGATTGTTGGTCGTGGTATGCGACTGTATCCAGGCAAAAAAGAATTACTGCTTTTAGACTTTTTATGGATGACAGCAAAGCTATCTTTATGTCGTCCAAGCTGCATCATAGCTAAAGACGCAGAACATGCCAAAAATATAGATTTAAAAGTAGAAAGAGCTGCACTAATCGATGATAACAATGACGGTATCGACATTCTTGAAGCTGAAGAACAGGCGGAAACAGATATCGTTCAACAGCGCAAAGAGGCTTTAGCTAAAGAGCTTGAAGCTCAGAGACGTAAAAAGGCCAAGTTTGTCGATCCTCTGCAGTTTATTTTTTCGATTGAAGAGAATCTTGACGACTACGAACCAACTTTCAAATGGGAGTTAGAACCTCCTACCCCAAAGCAGATAGAGCTGATTGAAAAATTCAATATCAGTGCTGACGGTATAGATTCACGTGGAAAAGCCACTAAGCTGATTGATGTACTTATGAGACGTGCCAATGAACATTTAACTACAGCTAAACAGATAAGACTGCTGGAGCGTTATGGCTTTAAATCTGTAGGCACATGGTCAATGAAAGATGCTACATCCTTAATTGACAGGATTGCAGCAAATCACTGGATCGTTCCAAATGAGATTGTTCCTTCTCAATACACTCCTAAACAGTAAGAGATTTTACTATGAAAGATGATTTAAAAGACGCTCTATATGCAATCGACCCAAAGAGCTTAAATTACGAGAAGTGGGTTGAAGTGGGAATGGCTCTGCATGATGGTTCTTACAGCTGTGACGTATGGGATGAATGGTCACGCAATGATTCCCGCTATCGTTCAAATGTATGTCAGAGCAAATGGCGCTCTTTCGGTAGCTCAAACACCAGTAATGTAACAGTTAAAAGTATTTACAAGATGGCAAGAGAATTGGGATGGTGTCCTGAAAGCGAAAAGGGTCATGAAATCAGCTTTGACGACGAAATTAGTGTTGATGAACCTTACACTCAGGTATCTCAGAAAGAAGAGCGCTCACCGCTCCCTGACAACTACAGTCATTTAAGTGGCGCTCAACAGCTGAAAGTATACGTTGAAACACTATTTAAGCCGGATGATTACGTAGGAATTGTCGTCAATTCTTTTCAGAGAGAAGACGGTAAATATACACCGGCTAATAGAGGTGATTTCAGTCGTACAGTATCTCAGTTAGTATCTTCTCTTGAAAAGTATCCTAATGATTTAGGAGCAACCATTGGAGACTGGAATGCAGATGCTGGTGCGTGGATCCGATTTAATCCATGTGATGGTAAAGGTGTAAGAGATGAAAATGCTACAGCCTTTAAATACACGCTAATTGAATCAGATGAAGTATCAATTGAAGAACAGTACAGAGCTTACAAACGCTGGAATCTGCCTATTGCAGCACTGGTATTCAGTGGCACTAAATCATTACATGCTATTGTTAAAATTGATGCTGTCAATGAAAAGGAATACGCTCAAAGAGTGGCATTTCTGTACACCTTCTTATCTAATCATAAGTTTAAGGTTGACACTCAGAACAAGAATGTGATGCGTTTGTCACGTCTTCCTGGCGCAACACGTAACGGCAAAGTTCAGAAGTTACTTGCCACAAATATAGGTGCACAGAACTGGTCTGTATGGCGCAATTCTCTTGAAGAGGTTGAAAACCCACTACCTTCAATTACTTCTTTATCAGAGAAGTTTTTACACCCTGATCCTATCCCAAATCCACTGATTGAAGGTGTGTTGCGTGAAGGTCATAAGATGATCATCGCTGGTCCTTCAAAGGCCGGTAAGTCATTTGCACTTATGGAGCTATGTGTAGCTCTCGCAGAAGGTGGAAAATGGCTTGATAAGTTCCAGTGCGAGAAATGCAAGGTTTTATACGTCAATCTTGAAATTGACGGCCCTTCTGCAGATGAACGTTTCAGAAAGATATACTCAGCATTGGGATATTCAACTGATCCTGATGAAAATCCAAATATCTCAAACATTATCTTATGGCATTTGCGTGGTCATGCGTTACCACTCGACAGATTGAGTCAGTACATCATTGATCAGGCAACAATGCTTACAGGCATTAAAGCCATCATTATCGATCCTATTTACAAGGTTATTACTGGTGATGAGAACAGTGCTGCTGATATGTCAGAGTTCTGTAATTACTTCGACAGAATCGGTGCCAAGACAGGCGCAAGTATGATTTACTGTCACCACCATTCAAAAGGCGCTCAGGGCAGTAAGAAATCAATTGACAGAGCATCGGGCAGTGGCGTGCTGACACGTGACCCTGATGCAATTATCGACTTCTCAGAGATTGATATAACACAGCAGAAAGGCAAAGAACTCGATTGGGATGCTTCTGTATCTGACTATCGCTCAGCATGGAAAGTGTCCTCCTCATTACGTGAGTTCAGATCGTTCAAACCAATTAATTTGTGGTTTGACTATCCAATACACCGAATTGACACTACAGGAGAACTTGATAAGTACTTCCTTGAAGGCGATCCAAAGAACAATCTAAAGCAGTTTAAAACCTCTTTAGAAGACAAGAAAAACGAGCTTAGAGAGGCGTACTACAACATGGAACACAGCTGTGGTGTAACCGTCTCTGCACTCGCAGAAGCCATGGGAAAAGAGAGAAAAACAGTAGCTAAGTGGCTAAAGGACTTGCCAAAGAGCTTTAGCCCACTAGGAGGCAAGTGGTTCACCATTGAAGATTTATCTCGTTATTTACAGGAATCCAAAGATTTAGATGCTCAGGAAGGAGTTATATAGTATGACAATATTCACTTTTATTTTTTTTGTAAGCATAAGCTAACTACTGAGTACACCGGGATTTTTACGATTTACTCACTGTGGGTAGTCCTAAATTACCCACTACCCACCCTGAGTAAAAACCGTCATTTTCTCGGTTTACTCAGTGTGGGTAAATCGGAAATTTTACGGTTTACCCAGAGTGAGTAAATCGGTGATTTCTCGACTACCCAAGGTGAGTAAACCGCCTTATATATAAATATATAAGGGTGTTATAAAACACACCCTTATATTTATATATATTCTCTACGGCGTACTCGGCCAAAATTCACAGTAAGAAAATATCTCTATAAAAATTTAAGGAGTAAAAATTGCAGCTTAAATTCTCAGTACCAGGTACACCATGCGGAAAAGGTCGACCAAGATTCTTTGGTGGTCATGCGGTTACTCCAGCTAAGACACGCAATTATGAAGCTCTGGTGAAGTATGAGGCCAGTCATGCGCTAGACTCCATGGTGGTAAAGCCAGACTACTCACAGCCTTGCAGAGTTGGTATTAAGGCTTTCTTTGGAGTACCTAAGAGCTACACCAAGAAACAGCGTGCGCTGATTAGTGAGTATGGCAGTTCAAGAGTAAGACCAGGTAAGCCAGATATCGATAATATCATCAAGGCAATTCTTGATGGTATGAATGCGATTATCTATCGCGACGATGTACAGGTTACTGAATTACGCGCATCTAAGCTGTGGGCATGTGATGACGAACAGCCAAGAGTTGAAGTTTGTGTGGAGTGGGATGATGACTAGATTTATTCTTGAAGCGATTCAGAACGGTTACAGCTCTGAATATCTCAATTTGCTGCATAACTATGGGCTGTGGGCTCGTTACTTCGGCGCGGTGGGATATCTTCATCCAGGATTAGCGCATGAGGATTACATTATTGACGACGACAGTGCGCTTGAAGTGGAGAAGGCTATGTGCTGGCTTAAACAGTCACGTCCTAATGTACATAGGCTCTTTGCGATGTATTACGTTCGTGGGCTTGATGAGTACGATATCCTGTCGGTACTCAAAGAGCGCGTTGCGGTTAAGCGTGTACGTCACAAAGACAGGTATGATGCTACTCCATATGACGACGTTGTACGCTATCTCACAGGAAGTGCGGTAAGAGACATAATCGTACTTGGCGAAAAACTGGTACTCGATTATCTGCAGAAGGAGGCTAAGTATGAGAGCGTTTAATTACGAGGGCACTGAATACAGATCAATGGCTGAATGTTGCAAAGCTCTGAATATCTCGTATCAGAAGGTAAGGCGCTTATGTCGTCATTACAAACGCGCTCATGATGATCCTGCTCAGGCTGTTCGCTGGTGTCTTGGTGTGGATAAGCTGTCACATCTTGAACCAAAGACACTGCAGTATGCTCAAGATCTTGAGAAGAGCTACGACAGACAGGAGAAATTCAAAGACAGAATTTATCAGAAGTTTGTGGAGAGTTTTTAACTTGTCCTAAGCTATCCTAACTTATATTTTCTTATCCTAATATATTGACATTTTTATTTTTTGTTGTAAGCTTCAAGTAAATAAAGTTTCAGACCTCGACATTAGTCCTCTCACTCTCAGAGAAGTGACGAAGTCGAGGTCTTATAGTATGTGGAATATTGTTTTATGGACAAAATCAGAACAGCTATTCTTGTAGATGGTGGATTTTACAGAAAAAGAGCAAAATCTTTATGGGGAGAAAAGTCTGCAAAAGAAAGAGCTAAAGAGCTTGAATCTTATTGTCATAAACATGTAGCTAATTCATATCTGTACAGAATTTTTTATTATGATTGTCCATGGCTTACAGATAATATTTTTAATCCTATTACAGGAAAGACTGTTAATTTCAGAAAGTCAGACGTATTTAAGTGGACAGAAGCTTTTTATGATGAATTAAAGCATAGAAGAAAGTTTGCTTTACGTATGGGAAGGTTATCTGAAGCTCCTCAGTATGTTTTGAAAGAGGATGTTTTAAAGAAACTCTTTAGAGGAGATAAAAATTTTTCTGAGTTAACTGAAGACGATTTAAGACTAAATGCAAAACAGAAGGGTGTTGATATGCGTATTGGCATTGACATTACTTCCTTGGCTCTAAAAAAACAAGTTGATCAGATTATCCTTATTGCTGGTGATAGTGATTTTGTTCCTGCTGCAAAATTAGCAAGAAGAGAAGGCATTGATTTTGTTCTTGATCCTCTCTGGCATCCTGTCGCAGATGATTTATTTGAGCATATTGATGGATTACAATCATTTAATAATCCAGGTAAAACAAACAAAGAAGCAAAACAAGATGTTTCACAAGGTACTGTGACAGCATGAAATAAGGCGCGGGTGGCAAGACGCCCGGAAATCGACTAGCTACATAGATTTTTAAAATATGGCTGCCATCTCCATAGCAGACAGCTATAACCACCTAAAAATACTACTTTATTCTTTAAAATCAAATAGATAAAAAGATCGTTTATTGGTCGTTAATAGATCGTTTTTTAAGAATATACTATAAAACAATTAGAGTGAAAAAGTACGTATTGAATATCGGTACTTTCCTCTTACCTCATAGATTATCCTAATTTGTCAACAATAAAGCTCTCAAGAAATTGAGGGCTTTTTTTATTTCTTATGTATAAACATTTAACCCCAGAAGTCATTTATTTGATGATTGGTACAGCTTGCTCTTTTGTCATGGCATATCTACGCTCTACCAAGCGCAAATTCATGGCTAAGATTTGTGAAGCACTGACATGCTCTATGCTCTCATCTGCACTTATCTTAATTTCAGAGTATTACTTTAAGTGGCCTCTGGAGTTAGGTGTTGCAATTGGTACATTCGTAGGATTCTTGGGCAGTGACTATATCTCTTTAAAGATTAAACAAGTTATTAACTTGAAAGTTGAGGGTAAATCAGATGATGAAAGTAAGTAGTCATGGTATTGCTCTTATAATGAATTTTGAAGGTTTAAGAACTGCTGCATATAAGCCTGTATCAAGCGAAAAAGGATGGACAATTGGCTACGGTCATCATGGCCCAGACGTTAAGCAGGGTATGGTATGTACTGAGCAGTGGGCGTATGAGCAGTTACAGCGAGACCTAAGACAGGTTGAGCATCAGCTGATTTCAGCCCTAAATGCCGATGAGATTGAAGTCACACAGTGTCAGTTCGATGCGCTGTGCTCTCTTTTGTTCAATTTATCAGGTGGAATTTTCAAACTTGTAAGATTCAAGCTGTGGGCAAAACTCAAGGCCGGTGACGTTGAAGGCGCAGCTCATGAGTTTCTTGATATCAACAAAGCAGGTGGCGTTGAAGTTGAAGGGTTAACCAGGCGCAGAAAAGCAGAAGCTAAATTATTTCTTTCTTAGTCTAAAAATGTCAAAAAGAAGCTCACAGAAATGTGGGCTTTTTTCGTTTCTGGAGTTTCCCAATGTTATCCATTAAGAATACATTGATTGCTAGTGCATTAGCTTTTGCTGTCGGTTTTCTGACCGGCTATTCGGCAAGAGACGATCAGGCAGAAATTGAACGTCTGAACGTTGCGAAATATGCACTGGAGCAAGAAAAAACTAATCTGATTCAACAGTTGGAGGTTGAACATGAGCACCAGAATACAGCGCAAATCAATGCAGCAAAAACGCAGGAAGACCTGGATGATCTTGAAAAACGTTATGCTAGTGCTATCGATGAACTTAATGCTATGCAGTTGCAGTTCTCAGAGTACACCGATTCCGACACAGCAACACTGTCCAAAGATGCCTCAGCTTCCTCCTCAGTATCACAAGGTAAATGTGGATGCAGTGGAAAAGACAAAAGAGCATTTCAGAAATTACTTAATGACCAGATGATTGTGGCAAGAGACTGCGACATCAATGCGACTTACCTCAACAATCTGATTGAGTGGTATGGGAGCATAAGCAAATGAAAAAAATATTAAGATATTTATCAGTTATTTTTCCTGCTGTTGCTTTGGTTGCAAGCTCTCCAAATCTTTACTCTGCTTGGTCTTCTCTGACTGATTATTATTCCGTTGTATGGGTAGTTGGTCTTTTTTCGGTAACTGTTCTGTTTGGTGTTGCTCTTGATACTCTTGTACAAAATTTGTTCCGGATATAAAATTTTTGCCATATTCATAAGCTTTAGGTCCAATAAATGGGGCAACCGCTAAAACTACAGAAATGATTGTTGAATAATAAAAGTATTTACGACTTTCGTCTTTTATTAGCCCTAATTCTTCTTTTTCTTTTGCTGTTAAAGGTAGTCCTGAAATATTATTCTGGATTTCAACAAAATCCTTGTCAGCATAACTAGCAAGCACATTATTTAATACGGAAATTTGCTGATTTCTGTAGTACGCCATGAATATGGTTTGACACCTTGTATCAAGTGACTTTAGTTTGTCAAAGCCTTGAACAATTTTACACATTCTCTGAATCTGTTCTGGAGAATATCTGAAACCATACTGAAAAATAGAAAAAGCTGGCGCTTCAAAATATCCCTTGATGTAGTCAACAGATTTATAAATAGACTTTAAGGCTTCTGAGAGTTTATTGTTTTTCAGAAATTCTTCAGTAGGCAGATTCTTTTTAATGATTTTTACTGCATTAGCAATGGCTTCTTGCTGATTATTCATAACAAATCCTTGTATATAAAACGACCAAAGCACAGATGATTGTCGCAGATTGTCTGTGCTTTCTAATTCTTAATATATGCCTAATTTATTTTTAAAACCATGTCAATATGCCGGATGCAGAGAATATGCAGTTAAAGGTTCAGCATACTGTAGAGAACATCAAACAAAAGTATCAAATGAGTTTGATAAACATCGAGGCTCTTCAAGAGAAAGAGGATATACAAGTAAATGGGAGAAGTTCAGAAAGACATTTCTTGCTGAGCATCCTCTATGCGTTGAATGTCTCAAACACGGCAGAATCAAACCAGCTACAGATGTTGATCATATAGTTCCTCACAAAGGCGACATGAATAAGTTCTGGAATTTAAAGAACTTACAGGCTTTATGTCATGAATGCCACAGCAGAAAGACAGCAATTGAAGACAGTAACTTTCTCAAGACCCGTAGGGGGAGTTAAAAAAGTTCATACACAAGAATGTAACCGCCCCGTTAGTTCTTTACACACGCGTGCAAAATGGGAGTAATTTACTTCTTGATTTATAAAAAAATTATTCAAGTGTATAAAAATAGGTAAAAAAAACAATGGCAAGACCAAGAAAACCAACTGCAATTAAAAAACTGCAGGGAACTTTACAGCCTTGTCGTACAAACTTTAATGAGCCTAAACCACAGACAGACATCAAACTTGTATCGGCTCCGTCATGGCTTAATGATGTAGCAAAGCAACATTGGAATTTTGCAATATCACAGATGCCGGACGGAATGGTTTCAAGCCTAGATTACACTGTTTTTGCGATGTGGGCTGACACAGTGTCTAAGATCCTTGAGTTAGAAGCGATACTTCAACATGAAGGTTTAATGCTTACTAATGAAGAGACGGGTAAGCGTATTGTTAATCCAGTGCTAAAACAGCAAAACGAGCTGAAATCTATTTTGAAGAATTATCTGACCGAGTTGGGGTTTACTCCTGCATCTCGTTCGAAAGTATCTATAACAAAGTCAGATTCAGATAACAAGAATGGCTTTCTTGATTTATAGGCTATGCAGAAACGTGATTATATCGCCATCGCTAATGGCTATATTAACGACGTACTGGCTAAGAAGCTCCCTGCTTGTCGTTATGTCATTGAAGCATGCAAGAGACAGAAGAACGATCTTAAAAGAAAACGCTGGCAGTATCACTTTGATGTAAATCTTGCATCAAGACCTTGTCGGTTTTCTGAAATGCTCTGTCACGTAAAAGCTGAAAAAGCTGGTCAAAAGATAGTACTTGAGCCATGGCAGATCTTTATTCTTACCACAGTATTCGGCTGGGTTGATGATAACAATCACAGGCGTTATCAGAGAGCATATATTGAAGTCCCAAGAGGTAACGGCAAGTCAACTTTATTAAGCTGCATCGGTTTATTCATGATGTGTGCTGACAATGAAAAGGGCGCTGACTGTTACTCATTTGCAACAACTCGCGATCAAGCAAAGATTGTTTTTAATGATGCTCAGGAAATGGCTCGTAAAAATCCTGATTTGCGTGCAGCATACGGATTGAATGTTCTAGCTCATTCACTAGTCATTCCTGGTACTAATTCGAAATTTGAAGCAAAGTCAGCTGATGGAAAGACCCTTGACGGTCTGAATACTCATTGCGCTATTATCGATGAACTTCATGCACATAAAACTCGTGAAGTGTATGACGTTGTCGAGACTTCAATCGGTAAGCGCACACAGCCAATTATGTGGATGATTACCACAGCAGGATTTCTGATTAACGGTATCTGCTACGAGATAAGACGGTACGTCGAAAAACTGTTAAATACTTCCGTTGTAGATGATACTCATTTCGGCATTATCTATACGATTGATGAAGGCGACGACTGGAGAGAAGAAAGCTCACTGCAAAAAGCTAATCCTAACTGGAATATATCAGTGATGCCCAAGGCGGTATTATCGACTTTGCGCAAAGCCATGGAGAATCCCAGCTCAGAAAATAACTTCAAAACAAAGCATCTTGATATATGGTGCAACGCTGACACTGCTTTTCTGCAGATGAATAAATGGCGAAAAGCTATCAGAACAGATGTAACTCTTGATGATTTTGAGGGATGTCACTGCATTTATGGTCTTGACCTTGCTGCTAAAACAGATATCACAGCTTTAGTGCGACTTTTCTGGAGAGAAGAGAATGATGGCAAGGTTGGCAAGGTTCACTTCTATGTTTTTCCTGAGTTCTGGCTACCTGAAGATAGAATAAACAGTTCTACAAATTCACAATATCAAGGATGGGTTAAACAGGACTTAATCCATGTCTCCGATGGTTCTATTAATGATTTAGAGCTTATTCAAGATTATATCAAAGAAGATGCCCAGCATTATGACACTTTAGCAATAGCTTTTGATCCTTGGCAGGCATATCAGTTAGCTTCTAACCTTGCTAATGAAGGTTTGACCATGGTTGAGATTAAGCCTACCGTTCAGAACTTCAGCGAAGCTATGAAAGAAATGCAGGCTTTGATTTATCAAAAACTGTTACACACTGATGGAAATCCTGTTCTTGAGTGGATGGCATCTAACGTAGTCGCACATTTAGATGCCAAAGATAATATTTATCCAAGAAAAGAAAACCCAGAGAACAAAATTGATGGCATTGTAGCGTTAATCATGGCTTTACGACAGGCTATTTTTATGCAGGTTTCAACAGATTATCTTGAAGGCAGTTTAAATATCGACTTAGCTTATTAGATTTACAGGTAAAAAAATATGAATGTTTTTAAATGGTTGACAAATTGGGGTGGCACTACAGGTGATCACTCTGGCTGGCAGAATAACAGCCCTATGGTGCCAATCGTTGAAGGAACAAATGCATATTCACCGGATATGGCTCTACAGATTCCTACTGTATGGGCTTGTATTGATCTTTTAAGTCACACTATTGCATCTCTGCCTTGTGATGTATTTATTGTTGACGGTAAAGGTAATAAGAACGCTGATACCAAATGCAATCTTAATTATATTCTGTCAGAGTCACCAAACGCTGATATGACTCCGTATGAGTTCTTTTCTGCAATGGTTGTTAATTACTGTCTGCATGGTAATGCTTATGCGTTAATCTCCAGATGGACAGGAGACAAAAAAGGACAAGTAAAGGGCATATATCCTCTGTCTTCAGAGCAGATGCAGATTTACAGAGATCCTTCAAATGGTCAGTTAATTTATCGTTATCTTGATAAGAACGACCATTATCAGGACTATAAATCATCTGACATACTGCATTGGAAATGCATGGGTAACGGCATTACCGGTCTAAAGAAGTTGGATTTTATGAAAATTTCTTTGGCTGAATCTAACTTTGCTCAAAGAACTGCTGTATCAGTTTTCAACAAAAAAGGAAAAATGAGTGGCATTCTGACTACTCCTAAGATTTTAACCGACAAACAAAAAGGTGAAATTGCCGATCAATTTCAAAAGATGAGGAATGATGACAAGATACCTGTATTACCTGCAGATATGTCTTTTCAGCAACTAAGCCTTAATCCTGCCGAACAGCAATTATTAGATACACGTAAATTCAGTGTCGAAGAAATCTGTCGCTGGTTTGGAGTTCCATCTGCTCTTGTCAATTCAAGCGGTGGAGCACCAGGGTCAAACATTGAACAGGTTACGGCAAACTTTTACAAGTCAACCATTCTGCCCATGATTATAAGCCTTGAACAGGCAATCATGAAGCGTGTCCCATGTGTTGAAGAACGATACAACCATGCTGTTAAATTCCGTCTGTCATTTCTTAACCGTGCTAATGATGAGGCTCGCAGTCGCATTGCAGCAACTGCAGTGCAGAACGGCTGGAAGACACGTAATGAAGTCCGCGTTGAAGAAGGCTTACCACCAGTTAAAGACGGTGATACTTTGACAGCTCAGAGTAATTTATTTCCTCTTGAGCAGTTAGGCCAGGCTGATGCGTCTCAGGTATCACAGACACCAATTACAGAAAACCCTACTAAACAGTAAGGAGTAAATAAATGAAATTCAATAAGAGTGCCAAAGAGTCACAACTTGAAATCTCTGATGAAGGCATCATTGAAGGATATGCTTCAGTATTCAATGGAGTTGATTCGTACGGCGATACCATTGCGCCTAAAGCATTTGATCATGTAATTACAAAAGGCGACTTACCTACAATGCTGTATGGTCATGATCCAATGTCTGTGCCTATTGGCAAATGGACAGAGATGTCAGTTGATGATGTAGGCTTAAAAGTTAAAGGACAGCTGAATTTAAATAACGCTAAAGCAAAAGAAGTTTTTGACGCAATTAAGTTTGGCTCGCTGACCGGTTTATCAATCTGCTTTTCATGTTCCGAAGAAGGCTGTGAACAAAAAGATCCTGATGATTTGTATAGTGGTTGCTTAATTAAGGCAATTGACAGGCTTTATGAGATTTCAGTTGTAAATCTGCCTGCCGATGACAATGCAAGAATTTCAAGTTATAAGTCAGCAGATTTTAATGACTGTAATGATATTAAAGGTTTTGAGAAATGTCTGCGTGATGCTGGCTTTTCTCGCTCAAAGGCTAAAGAGATTATATCTGTAGCCAAACGTGTGCTAAATCAGTGTGATGCTGACAGAGAAACACACGATCACGTAGACAATGACATTGATGAACGTATCAAGTCAATTTTCATGAAATACAGGAAATAAAAAATGGAAAATAACGATATTTTAAAGGGTCTTGAGACCATAGATGCAAAAATCGAGGATGTAATCTCCGATAATAAAGCGTCAAAATCAGCTATTGAGGCAGAGATTAAACGTATTGGTGATGAACAGGTCAAGCTAGCAAAAGCCTTAGCAGACACAGCACAGAAATCTGTTGAAGTTCCAGCAGAGACAGCATCTCCTTCACTAGGGCAGGCATTTACAAAGTCTGCAGCATTTGAGAATTTTAGTAATAATCGAAAAGCATTATTTACTTTTGAAAAGAAAGCTGACACTAATGCTGCAACTTCAGATTATGGCAATATTCCAGCCTACAGAAAGCCTGGTATGGTTGTTTCTCCAGAAGCTCCATTGATTATTGAGAACTTATTCCCTCATGTGCCTGTAACTTCAAATTCAGTTGAATACGTCAAGGAAGGTTCATTTACAAACAATGCTGCACTTGTAGCTGAAAAGAATGATAAACCTGAATCTGTATTCGGGGCTACTTCACTTGCAACTGCAAAGATTGTAACTATTGCCCACTGGACAAGAATCACAAATCAGCTTGCAGCAGACGCTCCAGCTTTGGCTGCTTATATTGAGCAGAAGATGCAGTACGGTTTACAGGCTCGTGTTGATTCTCAGCTCGTTACCGGTACAGGCGGTTCAACTGAACTTGAAGGTTTACTCCACGCTGGTAATTACAATGATCCTGTAACAGGCAAGCAGATTGTAGCTAAAGATTTTGCAGCAGATTCAACTCTGTTTGACTTCGTATTAAAGAATAAGGCAGAGCTTGAGGGTAGATACATTACTCCAGAAGTGATCCTGTTAAATCCATCTGATTGGACAAAGCTTGCAATGCTAAAAGACGGTCAGAAGCGTTACATCCTAGGTGGTCCTCAGTCTGTTGCCACTAAGTCATTATGGGGCATTCCAGTTGTAACTTCTGCATCTGTAACTGCCGGCAAGTATATCTTAGGCAACATCTCTTTAGGTGCCACTGTATACGACAGACAGGCTCTAAACGTTGCAATGTCAGATTCAGACAATGTTAACTTCACTCAGAACTTAATCACTATCAGAGTTGAGCGCCGTTTAGGCGTTGCTTACGAGATGCCACAGGCAATTAACGGTGGTGATTTTGCTATTCCTGCAACCGCATAATTTAGCTTGTAGTCAGCATTGGGGGCATATGCCCCCTTTTTTATAGGATTTTTTAATAATGTCTCTTTACACTCCAAGCCCAATAACTGATATCTCTCAGACTCCATGCACTCTTGAAGAGGCTAAAACTCAGTTAAGGGTTGATGATACATTTGAAGATGATCTTATTCGTAATTACATTATTGTAGCTACAGAACAGGCAGAGCAGATTTTACAGAGAGAAATTATTAAAAGATTCGATGATGAGGCTGTGTCAACTTTATCCCCAAATGGGGATATTCCATTAACTGTTAAGCAGTTTATTTTATGCCTTGTAGGCGATTTATACGCACACAGAGAGCTGTCAGAGCAAGCTACATATAGTACCTTTCACAAGCACCTTCTTGATCCTTATATTAAATATATTCGAGAGGATGAGTAATGAGCGTATCAATTCCCACCGCTGGAGAATTAAGGCACAGAGTCAGCATATATTCTCGAATTGATCATCCTGTTAACGGTCATGAAGTTGAGAGTATTGATGAGCTTATATGTACAGTGTTCTGCAAAATTGAACCTACAGGCTCAATGTATTTCAATAATATTCAGACAGAGAACAAAACTACACACCGTTTCTGGTTCCGTTCTGTTAAAGGAATGACAGATGCAAGAAGTTTAAGCCGAAGTATTCTGATAAAAGAAGGCGATATTACATATATTCCTATCAGGGTAACACAGTGCAATGGTCAGAACTTTTTTACCATGGTTGAAGCTCGTGAACTCGGTGATATTCAAAGCGAAACTGTAAATGCTAACAATATGGCAGGACTAGCAGATGGGTGAGTTCTTTCATGTTGGTGTAAAAATGCCAAAAGGCCTTGATGTCATGGATTTTGACAGAAAAATCGTAATGACAGGACTTAAGAAGGCATCCAAAATCGTACAGCAGCAGTCTAAAAAACTGATTTCATCAAAGGGCCCTTCAAAAGCTGGCGAATATCCCGGACGTAATACAGGACGTATGAGACGTCATGTTCGTATTAAAAATTCTAAAAGAAAAGATCATCTGTGGTCACGTGTACAAGTATCAACGATTGAAGACAGTTTCTTTTATCCTGCGGTTTTAAATTATGGTCGAAAAGACGGACGACTTAAACCAAGAAAAAACTTCATTGAAACAGCAACGACCCAGAACGAAAAACAAATAAAAGAAATCATAGACAGCGCTATGACAGAGGGCATAAAAATTTGGAGAAAATAGGATGCGAGTCAGCTCAACTATCAAAGCTTTAAGAGAGCGATGCCCATCACTTAGCAAACGTGTCTATGGGGCACTTCAATGGGTCAGTCTGTCAGTTGTTCACCCTGAAAAACTTCCATGTGCTTATGTATTTACCCAGTCAGAAGATCCTAAAACCCTACAGAGTTCAGAAAACTCATATAAGCAGTTAATAACAGCGACTATAGCTGTGGTTCTATGTGTTCCTAGTCTTGATGTTCGAGGACAGGAAGGCGCAGACAAAATTGAAGATTTAAAAGATGAGGTTTTCAAAGCTTTGTTAGGTTGGGCTCCTAATGGCGATCCTCAGTGTGTATATGAATACGCAAATTACAGAGTTATTGATACATCATCCACTCCCGCCATGTGGTGTGTACAGTTAGAGTTCACAGTAGAGTACATGCTTGATACGGATGATACATATATCAAGACAGAACATGAGAATTTAGGCAATTTTGACAAGTTTTATGCTGATGTAGACAAAATTGAATCTGATAAGCCGGATGGAAATATAGATGCAAAACTCAGACTTACAGGGCTTACAGAAGGTAAGGCTAAATCGGAGCCACAAGATCAAACTATTTATAAAGATTTATGGTAACTAAACCAAGGAGAAGACAATAATGTCTGTTTCATTTAATTACGTACCTTCAAATGTACGAGTTCCTTTGTTCTACGCAGAAGTAGACAATTCAATGGCAAATACCGCAACAGCAGAGAAGAAGAGCCTTTTAATCGGTTCAATGTCTTCTTCTGGAACTGCAACAGCAGGTGTTCCTACATTAATCACCTCAACTGAACAGGCAAAAACAAAGTTTGGTCGTGGTTCGCCTTTAGCTTTAATGGCAGAGGCATTCCGTAATCAGAATGGTACAGGAGAATTATGGTGTTTACCTGTAGACATTAAGTCAGCTACTGCATCAACAGGCTCAATTACCGTTAAAGGAACAGCAACAGAGAGCGGAGCAGTCTATCTGTATATTGGTTCTCAGCTCGTATCAGTTGCATGTTCTGCAGGAACAACTGCAAATGAAGTCCTAACTGCATTAACTCAGGCAATCAATGCAGATAAAGATTTACCCGTTACAGCTGAAAAGAATGATGAAGATAGTGTAATCACTATTACAGCTAAAGTAGCTGGCATTACTGGAAATGAAATCAGATTGGATAAGAACCTTCAGGGCGACGTTGGTGGAGAATCTGATCTTGCAGGCATTACTCTTACTATCGATGATATGAAAAATGGTTCCGGTGAGCCTGATTATAAAGAAGCTTTTAAGGCTGTTGCATCAGAAACATTCTGGTTTATTGGAATTGAAAATAATTCTGCTACAGCGCTTGATGTTGTAAAAACCGAGATGAATGATTCCACCGGACGTTGGTCATATGCAAAAATGCAGTATGGTCATGTGTTTACAACCCTCAGAGGTAATACTGAAAGCTTAGTTACTTTTGGTAATACTCGCAATGACCAGCATACCACAGTATTCGGCATTGAAGAGAAGAATGCAGAACCTGCATATATTGTGACAGGCGCTGTTTTAGGTCGTATTGCCGGATTTATTACTAATGATCCTGCCCGTCCTGTACAAACCGGTGAACTGAACGGCTTAATGCAACCAAGTATGGAAAAGCGTTTTAATTTTAATGATAAAAATACTTTACTCCATAATGGAATCGCAACAATTTATTATCAGTCAGGCACTGTAATGATTGAGCGCGCAATCACCACATATCAGGTTAACAAGTTCGGTGATGCAGATAATTCATATCTTGATATCACAACTCTGTATACATTAGCAGAGATCATTACCCGTCTTAAGGGCGTTATTACCTCAAAATATGCACGCCATAAGCTAGCAAATGACGGTACCAGATACGGCGCAGGACAGGCTATTGTTACCCCTTCTGTAATTCGTTCAGAGCTGATTGCACAGTATTCAGCCATGGAACGTGACGGCCTTGTTGAGAATGCTGAACTGTTCGCTAAGAATCTGATTGTAGAGCGTAATGCTTCAGATGTTAACCGTCTTGATGTGCTGTTGCCTCCTGATCTTGTTAATCAGCTTCGCATTTTTGCGTTACAGGCTCAGTTCCGTTTACAGTATTCTGATTAAGAGGAGATTTTTTAAATGGGTAAAAAATTTGCGGGTACCTGTTACATTAAAGCTAACGGTGCTCAGTTATCTGTTGAAGGTTCAGTCGAAATACCTTTATTAAAAACAACCAAAGAAAAGAAAGTAGGTTCTACAGGTGTGGCAGGATACAGTGAGACTAATATAGCTCCATATGTTAAATGTACTGCATTTCTTGAGCCTGACTTTGATATTGATGCACTGTCTGGCAATGATATGACAATTACTGCAGAGCTTGCCAATGGTTGGGTATACACCTTAAATGGTGCATGGCTTGAAGGTGAAGTTGTAGCTAATTCGTCAGACGGTACTGTGTCATTAGAGTTTACAGGCCTTGATGGTCACTTACAGCGTTAGGAGAGAACTAAATGAAGTCAGTTGCAGAAAACTTAAAATTATCAGTGCCTATTGAGATGGGCACTGAGACAGTATCTGTTTTAGAGTTCAGAAAGCCTAGTGTTGGTGATATTCGCAGAATTGGTTATCCCATCTTTTTTACTTCAGAAGGCGATCTGAAATTTAATCCTGATATTGTTGCAAAGTATATTTCTACTCTTGCTTCAATACCTCCATCAGCTGTAGATAAGATGTCAATTCCTGATTTCACTGCAGCAGTAGGTGTTGTAACCGGTTTTTTCGGAAGTGGGGATTAAGCCCAAGAACGGAAAAGCAATTTATTGACTGTATCTATTCGACTGCGTATTTCTGGCATCTTTCACCGCTTGATATTGAACAACTTGATGTTGAGCGGTTTGAAGAAATGGTTTTACAGTCGAATCGTATTGCAGATGAGATTAATTCACAAAGGGAATAAGTAATGGCATCAGCAAACATCAAAGAGTTTAAGGCTCTTTTTACTGTAAGTGATAAAGCTTCACCACAGTTAAAAAAATTAAAGAGTTCTTTTAAAAACTTTGAAAAGGCATCACAGGCTTTTGCATCTAATGCTTCAAAGTTAGGTGCATTAACTCTTGTACCGCTTGCTGGTGCTTTTACTGCAGTAAGTGCAACTGTTAAGAGCTCAATTAGTACATTTACTGATTATGGCTCTTCAGTGAAAGATGCTGCAATAAAACTTGGTACCACCACTGATGCTGTTCAAACTTTAAGACATGCTGCCCAAATGGCTGGCTCTTCAACAGAAGCTCTTGATCAGGGCATGGTTATCTTTAATAAGAATTTAGCTAATGCAGCACAGGGCAAGAACAAAGCCTTAGTTGAAATGTTCCAAAAATTAGGCATTTCAATGAAAAAAGCAAATGGTCAGATGAAGACCACAGCTGAACTAATGCCAGAATTAGCCGATGCAATGAAACGTCAGAAAAACAATTCTGAAAAGGCATATATTGCGACAACCACTTTTGGCAAGTCTGGACAGGAACTTATCCAAATGCTGCAGGATGGTTCTCAGGCTCTTAAAGATTATGCAGACGAGGCAAAACATCTTGGTATTGTTGTGTCAGATGAAGATACCTTAAAAGCAAAATCAATGGGCGACACAATTCAGCGTTTAAAAGATGCTGTTACAGGTTTTAGCCTTGCTATTGGCTTAAAGCTGATACCTTACGTTGAGCCCGTTATTGCATCTATGACTGAGTGGATTGCAACCAATCGAGAATGGATCGCAACAGAAATAGCATCATCAGTTAAGGATTTTGTTGAGTGCATTAAAAAGATTGATTTTAAACAGGTAATTTCTCAAACAGTTACTTTTACCAAAAATCTTGTAAAGCTTTTTAATTATCTTGGTGGAGTCAAAACAGTAGCGATTGTTATATCCACAATATTTGCAAGTAAATTTGTTGTTGCTCTGATAGGTACTATTAGCGCATTCTTGAAGATAGCTACAGCAATCAAAGCTGTAACAGTAGCTACAACTCTGTTTAATATTGCACTTTGGTCAAATCCTATTGTCTTAATTGCAGCTGCCATTATTGCAGCGATTGCAGCTATTGTTGCATCTGTCTATTTTCTTTATAAGAATTGGGATACTGTCTGCAAATGGTGCAAAGATGCATGGAATGCTTTTGTTGGCTTTACCATGTCAACAGTCACAAAAATTAAAGCCTTTTTTGCTAAGATGATCACTTATATTTTAAGTTCATTGTCACCAATAAAAAAAGCTTGGAATGGTATTAAAAACTGGCTGTCCAATTTATTTAATGATCCTGTAAACACCATTAAAGATACGTTTTTAAGTCTTGTTGGGGTTTATGCGAATTTATGGGGAAACATCGTAGATGTAACTGAATCAGCTATCAAATCCTGTTTTGGCGGAATGATTGATTATATCCTTGACGTATTATCTCCAATAAAGGCAGTGTGGGAAGATATAAAGAACTGGTTATCTGGTTTATTTAATGATCCTGTAAACACCATTAAAGAAACATTCTTAAGCCTAGTCGATTTTTACGCTAATTTATGGCTCAAAATCAAAGATGTATTCTTTGCTCCATTTGAATCTGCAGCAAAAGGCATTAGTAAGATAGGTTCAACACTGTCAAATGGCTGGGATAAAACTAAAAACTTCTTTGGCTTTGGTGATGATTCAAATATGAATGTGCCGGCAACTACTCTTGCAACTGCATCTGGTGGTGCCTTAAAGGGCGATATCAATATCAATGTAAAGTCAGCTGAAGGAACTACAGCTGAAGTTGAGTCAACATCTCAGCATGGCGACGGTCGCATTCAGTATAAGACAAATTCAGGTGTATTAAGGAGCTTGTAATGTTTTCTACCAGATTACGAAAGGCCTCTTTTAATGGTGTGTCTTTTGAAGTTGTAAGCTCTGAATTTAACTTTGGCCGAAGAAATATCACTCATGAATATCCACAGCGTGATATTCCTTACACTGAAGATTTAGGACGTCTTAAAAGACAGTTTACTGTTACAGGCTTTATTATTGGCACTGATTATATTCAGCGAACCAAAAGGCTGATAAATGCCATTGAAGAGCCTAAAAAAGACAGTAACGGTATTGTTTCTGCTTGTAAGCTTATACATCCATGGTTAGGTACGCTTAACGTTTACCCCATTGATACACCAAGGATCACATGGGATGCCGAAAAGCGTATTTCTAACTTCACTCTGACTTTTATTGAAGCTGGTGAATCTAAATACCCACATTCAGCTGGCTTTGATTTTGGCTCAAAGTTAAGAACATGGGCTGATAACTTTGCAGGAAATGTACTGGATACTTTCAATCTATCTGTAGAGGATTTAGACCAGTACACTACTATTGCAACAGATATCGCAAATGGCACATATTTCAATATATTAGGATGTCTTTCAGATTCAACTTTTTCAAAGATTTTTGATTTATCTGATTCCATATCAAATCTTATAACAACAGCAGCATCAGATTTGAGCCATTCCTCTTCCTTTGTTTCATCCCTTTTTGATTCATTAGGAGTAGGCAATTACTCTAATGTTATTCAGAACTGGAGAAATGCAGGGCATGCTGTACTTAATTTAATTCATTCTGATGAATTAAGTACAACCTCATCAGTCACCTGCACTGCTCTTGGGACATCTCAAGGAACTGCTCAAGGAACTGCTCAAGGTGCGGTTCAAGGAACAGCAGTTGATTTTAGGCAGACTGATATTAACACTCAGAAATCAGAATTAGCTGAAGCTGTAAAAACTTCAGTAAGACTTACTTTACTTGCTCAGTTAGCCGGTATTGTTTCTCTTGTCGGAACAAACCTGGATGGTGAGAGTGACGGAGACATTGACACAGCCGGAAACACCAAATCCGAAGATGAAATTCTTGCACTGCGTAATGAAGTTCTTTCAGTAGTTGAAGATGAAATGATATATCAGGGAACTGATGACAGTAATCTGTATGAAAGTCTGGAGGAACTTTACAGCAATGTTTATCATTACTTTACAAATGAGGTTCTAGCTGATGGTAAAACCATAACTGTAACTCCAAAAGAGCCACAGCCTACTTTGGTTTTAGCTTATGAACAGTATGGAGATACCAGCAGAGTGGATGAAATCATAAGACGTAATAACATTCATTTTCCTTTGTTCATGCAAAAGGTTCCAATCAGAATTACAAAATCTGTATCTTAGTGTTTTAACCATTAATTTTTAGACTATAATTCAAGTAAAGAAGGATAGTTGATATGAAAAAATTAATAGTTTTAATTGCTTTGTTGTCATCAATCGGATGTGCAAATGCTTACTGTTCTCCCAAGGATGGTTTTACAGAAGATTGTGATTTTCATCAAAGAGATATAGCATCGTTAGGAACTGTAGAAGATCAACGCCAGACTATGATAGTGAATAGCATGATCGATCCTATGAGTAGGGGAACAAAAGTAACGATCGACGGCAAGGAATATCGCTGTATACAGCATTCTGATGATTCCATTGAATGTGAAAAATATTAGTTTTTAATTTGTTATGGAGGCCCACTTAATTGTGGGCTTTTTTATGGCCAATAAAAATACAGTTCAGCTTAAAGTTAACAGTTCAACTACATATAACTACTGGTCATCTGTATCGATTACTTCAGAGATTAACGCTTTATCTAGAACATTTCAGCTAGATATAACACCAAAAGTGTATGCTCAAAACGAAATCCCACAATTTAAGGCAACTGATGAAATTCAGCTCACAATAGGAGATGATCTTGTACTGACAGGTTTTATTGACTCAACTCCAATCAGTTATAACGGCACATCGGTAACCGCTTCAGTTGTTGGCAGAAGTAAAACCGAAGATTTAGTTGACTGTAATGTAGCCCCACAGGGATATGACTTATCAAGCATTAAAAATAATTCTTGGACAAAGAATATTAACGGAGGCAAAACTTTTGTAGAGCCTAATATTACAAAGGCAGTTACTCAGTTTAAAAACATCCCTTTAAAGCTTGCTGTATCTCAGTTAATTGCTCCTTATGGAATTAAGCTTGTCTGTGAGTCAAATAATGCTGCTGTTAATTCAAATGTTCACTCAACTGTTAAAAACAGTGAAACAGTTTTTAAGGCAATTCAGAATTTAACCAAATCGTCTGGTCTGTATTTTATGGATGATGAGTATGGCAATCTGATAATTACTGATACTGATGATCCTAAATCATCTGGTGCAACATTAGAATTAGGAGCCAATATTCTGACAGCTTCAGCTCAGTTAGATTACAGTCAGCGTTTCTCTCGTTACTGGTATGACAATGATCAGAAGGGCAATAATAAGAAATTTGGTGATGACCTGCAGCTGATTTCTAAATGTCAAGATGATGAAATTAAAAGGTTCAGATTCTACCGCTACAAAGAGCAGACCATGAACGGTGGCATATCAAATGGACCAGAGCAGGAAGCTAAATATCGCAAAGCACAATCACAGAAAATCACATATACCGTTTTAGGATGGCGTACAGGTAAAGACGGTCTTGAAGGTGATTTATGGAAAGTAAACACTTTAGTTAAGATTAAAGATGACATTGTGTTAGGCACTGGCGTTGGTTCAAATTCTCCTGTAACAGATATGCTTATCACTAAGGTTACTTTTACGCTTGACAACAATGGAATGATTACCACTCTTGAATGTGTTCCACCAGCAGGTTTTAGGCAGACAGATGAACCTGCTCAGGAAAAATCAAAAGTCACAAAAAAGAATGGATCATGGTCATCAAAATCAGAAGTTAAGCTTGTAGGACAGGATGGCAAATACCATTAAGGATTAAATATGTCACAGATAGTTCGGTCGACTGTTACAGGCTCTTCGGGAGATTTAAAGCTTAGAGAGTTCCAGACAAGATATGATTCTGACACCACCCAAGATGAGATGGAACATATCGAGCCTTATGGTTTCAGTTCAGAGCCTTATACAGACGGTAAGACAGATGCAATTAATCTCTTCTTCGATGATGAGCGCAATCATGGTGTAGTTATCAATGTTGCAGACAGGCGCTATCGAATCACTCAGATGAAGACAGGTGAAGTTGTTATCTACGATGATAAGAAACGTCATGTATATTTAAAGCGTGAAGGCATTGAAATTGACGGTGTAGATGATCCTATCACGGTAAAGACAACAAATGACATTATAGCTAAGTGCGATAACTTAACTGCAACCTGTAAAAGTGCTGCATCGGTTAACTGCGACACCTCATCTGTAACATGCAAAACATCTGCAACCGTAACCGCTCCAACAATTATGCTTGACGGAAATGTAACTGTTACAGGCACTCTAATTACAGGCACAAAAGGTGGTGGTAGGGCATCATTTGGCGGTACTGTTAATGCTAAGGGCTTAATTCATTCAGAAGATGATATTACAGCCGGATCAATCAGTCTGCAGCACCATGTTCATACTGGTGTTCAAGGTGGCAACGAAAATACAGGAACCCCAAGTTAATGAATATATCAGAAAGAATAATCCCAGTATGGTCATTTGACAAAGGATCATGGTACAGAACTGATGATCTTTGCAGTTTATTTGACAATATTGTTTATTGTCATGATAAGTCGTATCGATGTACTTCTGCTGAAGACATACTTGGAGTTAAATGTTATTACATACAGAAAGACGGTTTATTCCGTCTTTTTGATTTTTCGGCGAGCCATATTTGCAGAAAACAGTTAAAGAGGCTTGAGTATTTATGCAGATGTTCTTAAACAACTCACTTGTAACGGCAGATATGAATGACAGCCTATCAAGAGCTGTTGTTATCAGCCTGTTCACATGGAGACGTGCAGACACTGGAGATGTTTATGACGGTTCTAATAAATACGGTTGGTGGGGTGATACCTATCCTGTCGAGCCTGGTGACAAAATTGGCTCTAAGTTATGGCAGCTCTTAAGACGTAAGCTGACTGATGATGTTATAGCAGAGGTTGAAGAGCTTTCGAGAGACTCACTTCAGTGGATGATAGATGACGGTATCTGCTCAAATGTAGATGTATCTGTAGAGCGTTCTGAAATTAACAGAGTGAATATCAGTGTTGTATTAACGGTTGACGGTAAACAGACAAGTTATAAGTTTAAAGAGGTATAAATGAATAATTTAAGGCCAAAATTGAGTGATATCATCACAAGAATTGAAAATGATGCAACATCACGCTTAACTTCAGAAGAATTAAGACGCTCTGACTTATCTGTTTTTATCCGTGTCATTGCTGGTGTGTCTCATTCAATTTATGCAGCACTTGATTATTACAAAAATCAGCTGTTTTCCGATTCAGCTGAAACGGCTTATCTTGAAAGGCGAGCTTCTATTTTCAATCTGACTAGAAAAAAAGCAACGAAAGCAACGGGAGAAGTTAAGTTTAACTATTATAACGACGTTGTGGATGTCCCTGTAGGCACCCTGTTGCAGTCTCAGTCTGGCATACAGTATCAGACTACTTCAAGCCCAAATTCAGAAGGAATTACTTCGGTAAAAGCAATTCTATCTGGTAAAGCTTATAACCTTAACAAAGGCAATACACTTGATCTTGTCAATTCATTAAAAGGTGTTGCCAATGCGATAGTACATTCAGATATTGCTGGCGGAATAGATGCAGAGACAGATGATGAGTTAAGACAACGCATTCTTTTTCGTACTCAGGAACCACCAAGACAGGGAACTAAAGCTGATTATATTGCCTGGGCAAAAGAAGTTACAGGAGTTGGTTTTGCCTGGTGTTTTCCTAAAGAATTAGGTGTTGGAACTGTTACAGTAAGATTCTTATGTAATGATTATTCAATGCCAGACACTGCGCTTATAAATAAAGTTCAGAAACATCTTGAAAGTAAAGCTTCAGTTTTAGCTACTATCTATGCTGTAGCGCCTGTAGAGCAGAAAATTAATTTCAAATTAAAAATAACTCCTTCAACGCTGGCTGTTAGAAACGCCGCCGTAGAAGCTATCCATAATCTTTTCAAATCTGAAGCTGAGCCCGGTGGCACTATATATCTGTCTCATATTCATCTTGCCTTATCATCCGTAGCTGATGAGATTGATCACACCATTATTGAACCGGCAACAGATGTAGTTGCTCAGTCTAATTCTTATCTGCCTACCGTGGGAGATATAACATGGGAAGAGTAAGTTTCACAACTGATAACTATTATGATGCAATGAAAAAACTGTTACCGCAAGGACCAGCCTGGGAACTTGAAGACAACACTTTCTTCATGAAGATGTTATATCTTGCTGCTCTTGAATTTGCACGGCTTGATGCTGACATTTCTAAAATGATTGATGAATCTGATCCTCAGTCAGCCTCAGTAACTCTTTTAGACTGGTTTCATCAATGGGGTATTCCTGAAGAATGTCGATCTGAAGATGATGATCTCGAGGTTTTAAGAACCCAGCTTTTAATTAAGATCAGAACATTAGGCCTTACATTTCAAGAGCTTGTTTATCTGATAGGACAGTCATGCGGTTATTCTGAAACGAAGATTGATTCTAAACATGTTTTTACAGTTGCATCGACTGTCGATGACGCCCTTTATTCAGAAATATGGGCTAACTGGTTCTATACAATTAACGTCGAGAAAGTTAATTCCATTCCTTTTAAAACCACTTCAAGAGTATCTGAACGTCTTCAGAAATGGGGAAATGAGCTATTTGAGTGTTTAGTTAAACACTATACACCGGCTCATACTTCAACAATTTTCACTTACGGTAAATAAGGAAAAATATATGTTTAACGGATATAAAAAAGACATTGCAGCTGCAGCACCAAAAATTGAAGAACTGCAGGAAGGATATCCAACAGAAGGAAGTCCTTCGCTTGGTATTCCCGCAACTCAGCCTGGTGCAGCATGGTTTCATATGATAACTACTGAGCTTCTTAATGCTATAAAAGAACTTGGAGTTACACCTGACAAGAATTCTCTCAATCAACTTGCAACAGCTATCTTAACTTTAAAATTTCCAACAGGAACAGCATTTGAATATTTAAGAGATAAAAATTATTCTAAGAATGATATTGTCTTTACCGACGAACGTCTATATCTCTGTATGGCAAATAACGGTCCTGCCTCATCAGTTGTTAAGCCAGGTACTAACGATTCTGTCTGGCAAAAATTTTCTCTTAAACAGGATGTATTAGCTTTAGTTCCAGATTCCACCACTACTGTAAAAGGTATTGTTCAGCTAAGTGACAATATTACAGCAGATGCTTCAAGCATTACCAAGGCTGTAACTCCACACGCAATTGTTCAGCAGAATTATGCTAAATCTATCAACGGCACTAAGCCAGATACATCCGGTAATGTATCCATAACGCGTGTAGATTCGGCCGCATCAGCTGACAGTGCAACAAATGCCACTCATGCTACAACAGCAGATGGTTCAACTAGAGCAAATTATGCAGATAGCGCAGGTACAGCTGGCTATGCCTCTCGTTCAGCTAATAACGGTAGCTTCTTTATCAACGGATACGAGGTAAGCGTTGGCTAATGGCAACAATTAAAATCAATTATGGTGGCACTACCTATTCAATGGTAAAGACATCATCAAAGATAACATCTCCTAGTGTAGCTGTTGATGGTGGATGGATTCCATGTTTTAAAGGTGATAGGTTCGCTGAAGTTACTCATGGTGACAGAATATATACATTATCACCCTTAATGGTTAATGGCTATCGTATGGCTTGTGGAAGTAGAGTAGCTTTCAACGGTACTATTTATGTACATATTACGTATGAGATTAGTTATATAGGTGGCGGAAGTGCATCTCAATGGTTTATAGAGGTAAAGCCTTCTCCAAGTGCTTCTACAAGTATGCCAGGCTATTCATGTACCCTAAGTAATATTATTTGGAAGCCTTATAAAACTTACAAGAACGATAGTTATTCGCACGGTCTTCCCGGAGGTATGCAAATAAATCAGCCTCTTATTGCTACTTACACAGTGTTTAATGCTAGTGGGGTTGTTAAAACTGGTAATATTAATAAACAGATTTATATTGATCCTACAGGAAAGATAATAGGCACTTATGAAGAGAAAATTGCAGTATAGGTAAATATATGAAAATTAGTTATAAATCAGTTTCTTATTTTGGACAAAAACGAGAGAATTTACACTTTATTGATTTATCTGTTGATGGCAAGAACTACGGAAACTTAATCATAGCGATTAATACAGAATTAGGTGCAAAACTCAATAACTACTGCTTAGAGAAAGAACAGGCGATTAAAGTTGAAGATACAGGTGAAGATTTAGCTTTAATTGCTGTAGGTGGTGATTCTTTACTTTTAAGTATTAAGAATGCTGTATATGTGTACTTTGATACCGTGGCTCAGCAAAAGGGATTTACAGGATACTTAGACTGTTTGGCATCTGCGAACTCAAACGATGAGAACAAAGTCCGTTATTCTCTGATAGTTAGCTCATGGATTGATGAGAACTTAGCAATCTTTAATCAGATTTGTGAAGACTACAAAAATGAAAAGATTGACAATCTATCCATTGATTATGTAACAGAAAATTTTACAGATATAAACTGGGATGCCAAAGTAGATAGCAAATTATCTATATTAGAAAATGCAGTGTCTGACTTAGGTGGTGTTATATCAGATATGAATACAGATGACACTACAACCGAAGATGCGATCGCAGAACTAGGATCAATGATTTCAGATATTTATGCTCAACTAGAGGAGTTAAAAAAGAATGGTTAAATTTTATTTAATGCGCATTAATCGTGGAATTATGACTATTGACGAAGTACCATTTTTATGGCGTGAAAAGGTAAAAACACTTTTAAAGGAGGCTGAGAAGAAAAAATAATGTACACAAGATTACACGCTGTTAATGGCATTGTAGGTGAAGGTGTTAAGTTTGAACGCATCAGACGTGTCACTGGTTATCTTGTTGGTACCCTAGACAGGTTCAACGATGCGAAACGAGCAGAGGTGCGTGACAGAGTTAAGCATATGCATGCGTAAAAAATAGCCCTCAAGATGGGGGCTATTTACCAACCTTACAAAAAATCATAACAGCAAATCTGCGCCACCTTTTAAGCACAACTCTACATAATCGCACCAGCGTTGCATAGCATCCCTTCGTAACTCCAAAAAGTCCGTTCTGTTATATGCAAGCTCAACACTAGTACCAACACGATGAGCAAGACACATCTCTGCTATATCATGGTCAATTCTCTCTTCAGCCATCCATGTACGTCCGATACTTCGTATACCGTGTGGCACCAGCACTCCCTTCATACCGTGACGGCGAAAGAAATTTTCTTGTGCTGCTGTACCTATATGGGAGCCCGGCCTGTCTGGAGAAGTTAAAACGTACTTGCCAAAGCGTGGACGGTTCTCAAGTATCTTCTGCAGTTGTGTACTGATTGGTACAACGTGCATACGCTTCATCTTCATAACGTCAGCCGGTATGGATATGCACTGATTTTTCATATCAATCCACTGCCATTCTAGGGCACAGTATTCACCTGGACGTAATAGGGTATAAAAACCTATCATAATTGCATCCCAAGTAGTTGGTGCCTTGACTGCTTCAAGCCTCAGCTTAGGCAGTATCTCAGACAAATGCGATGGGTGTACGCTTGGTCTATTATTAAGCTTAGTGGAAGGTCTGGCAAATACTTTATGTATACCCTGAAAGCGCATCGCATCGATACGTCCAGAGTTAATGGCAAACATCTCAACTTCTTTGATATAGCCACAGATGCGCTTAATTGTTTCGAGCTTACCACGGCTCTCAAGCTCCTCTTTGAGTATCTTAATTATCTGAGGAGGAGTAATCACGCTGAAGGGTAACTTGCCGACTTTAGGCAGTATATACTTCTGCATACGCTCATCTATGTCCTGCCAGTTCTTTATGCTCTGTCTTTTTAGGTCAAGCCAATCAGCATAAATTCCCTCGAATGTATCATCAACAGTGGTTTTTGATATATTAGTAAGCTGAGCAAGTGCATCTCGTGCATCAGCTAAGCTCATAGCCGGATAATCGCCAAGCTGGCGTGTGATACGTTTACCGTTGACAGACTTGTTTATTCTCCACGTCATGCGCCCATTAGGCGATATACGTATAACCAGGCCATTCTTATCAGTGACCTCGTAGCGCTTGTCTTTTGGCTTTAAAGCGCGCAAAGCTAGTGGTGACAGCATGGGTGTAAAGTTCTCCATGTGGGTGTGTAATTCTCTACACCCATCATACACCCTTGAGGTTTATTAGTTAATATATCACTCATATATCACTGATATATCAATTCAATAACTAGCGATTTTTAAAGAAAATTTTTATTGAAAAAAGAGGATATTTATAAGAGGTTAGAATGGTCGTGGCGGTGAGAACGGGATTCGAACCCGTGATACGCGTTAACGTATACACGCTTTCCAGGCGTGCTCCTTCAGCCACTCGGACATCTCACCAAAATTGACCGTATAATTTTACAGTATTATTAAGATATTGCAACTTTATATTGAGTAAAAATGAAATCTATATCTTAAAAGTACAACACCGGCTCTTACAACATCGCAAGATAGTAATTCTAGAGATTGACCATCGCAAGGTTTTTCTCCTTCTTTACCTTCATACTCAAAGATTGATTTAACGCCAGTCAATCCATCTATGCCAGGGTAGAGCACAAGATAAAGTTCATCGATAAGACCTAGCTTTAAGAAAGATCCGTTTAAGATACCGCCTCCACATAGGAGAACATTCTTTATACCAAAATCAGAGTATAAACTTTTAAGCGCTTTTTTGATGTCATGACCATCTTTTCCTGCAAAGGTAAAAGAGATCTCCTTTTTTCTTAAAAACTCAAGATACTCTTCACTTGCGGTGTCTTCTCCTAAGATAACAAGCAGGGTACTACCCCAGATTTCGTTGTTCTCATAGGCTATAGATCCTTTTGAGTCAAATACTGCTGTCATTTCTGCGTTTTCTCTAATACCTAAAAATGGTTTAGGATCTTTAATCTTAGTGTGAGTGTCTGATTTAAAAGGAATACTGCAATGGTGATGTAAAATTGTTTCTTTTCCTAGAATTGATAATTCAGGATTTAATTTAGCTTTAGTCTCATAATATACATCAGGTTCACCTTCGCCATTGCTGTCATATAAAACAGACCATCTAGATTCGTCTAAGCGACCGTCGATAGAACTTTCCATGAGGCAAGTTACTTTTTGCTGTGTCATGTCCATAATAAATCCTCAATTCGTATTTATTACATTATAAATCACCTAAGTACTAGATAAAGAATGCCTTAACGTATAATCAAAATTTCTTTCTAATTCAGTCAGTAGACTACAAATTTGACAAATTATTTGTTGACAATATTACATCTCCTTAATATAATGCACTCCGTTCGGTGATTAGCGCAGCCCGGTAGCGCATCTGGTTTGGGACCAGAGGGTCGTAGGTTCGAACCCTACATCACCGACCATCTTAATTTCCTTCCTTATTTTTTTAAATTGATACTTGGAATTTTCAGAGAGATTCGACCGTTCGATCTTTTAGCATTTCTTCCATTGGTCATGGTCACAAGATTTGACACAGCCTCAGGTAAGTATTTTGAAAGAATGTAGATAAAAAGTGCTGTAAAAATAATTACGGAGCATTCACTAGAGCCAACAGATGATCCTGACTCTACAATTTCCTGAGATTTGATTTTTAAATTTTTTAAAATCAGGCATCCTGAGTTTATAACAAGCAATGTAGTCATCAATTCAAGAGACATTGAGAGAATTGATTTAAAAAAGTTTATGGCAATGTATCTTGTGTAAGAAATAGCACCTAAGCCTAAAACAAAAACACCACAGATACACAGGATATGCGCACAGATAAACAGGGTAGTAAATTTGATTACTACCAAAAACATAATGAACATAAACACAAGTACCATGCATCGCAAGATGAAACCTGTTACTGCATTAAATAAACCTGCACTAATGTTCTGATTTAGATTAGATGCAATATTAAAAGTAAGATCTATAAGCTCCGAAGGTCCTGTATTAGAATTGGTGGTAACAGAGGTCAATGAGTCAATTACAGAGTGACCTATGGCAGTGCCATTATCAAGTAAAAAGTAATAGAAGCCAGTTACTAACAAAAGTTTTACAAGATCACCCATAAAACTCTGCATATTACCATCTTTAAAGATACTCTTGATACCTAACTTTACAATCGAGATTGGTACTAAGATCCAAAACAATCTGTTAGCAGCTTCCTTAATTGGAGTTGCAGCCTCTGAGATATTGTCAATAAACAAGAGGGTAAGACTATTTAGAACACCGTCAGGTGAGAGGGTAAGATCTTTAACTTCTTGAGCTGGTGCACTTTTACTTGTTAAAAGAAGCACTAAAAAAAGTAGGATATGTTTCATATAATTACTCATAGTTCTTTAAGCTTGTATCAAGATGCGGAGACTCAACAGTTCCTGTGTCAGCGTAGTAAAGTTCGTCAGCTTTCTGCTTTAACTCTTCGTTTTGTTTTTGCATCTGATAGTTATGAGCTGTAATTCTAGCTAGATTTGAGACCTGTCCTGATAACGAACTTAAAGCTGTAACCTGAGTAGAATTAACCTTACTTAAAGTATCAATAGAGCTGTTAAGTCCTTTAGCCTCTTGAGATTCACCACACATTTCATTTAATTTATCAATGCTTTCAATTAGAGCTTTTTGCGTATCTGAAGCACTCTTTTTAGTAAAGTCTGAGATTTCAAGGGATTCTTCATCCATCATTTCGTTTAACTTTTTAAAAGTGCAGTTTTTAGAACGTATACACTTTTCCCAAGCATCAGTCCTGATACTGTTTTTTGAGAATTCAGCAGCTGACTCAGTCTTTTTAGCAAAGGCATAACTTGCTTCTAAGAGCATCAATGAGTTTTGATTAAGATCCTTTACTTTTGACCATGTCTCTTTATGTTGATATTCGTAGTTATCCTGCTCTCTTACATTGTCATGTTTGATATAGTTTTCAAGCTTGTCCGATTTTGTTTTGTTCTCATTAGACCAAGAACGTAATACAGCGAGGGTACTGTTCATTTGCTGAATTAGCTCTTGACCTTGACTGTAGGTCATGGCTTTTTCCTCAGCGTTTACGGTCAAACTTGTGAAAATCGGCATGGTAGTTAATAAGAGTCTTAATATCATGAAAAGTCTATCTTTTAAAATGAACATTAGCTTTTGCTCCATAAGGTGATTTAAAGAAAATGTCTTGAGTAATGGCAACAGTAAAGGCGTAACCAGGTTCTACAGATAAGGTAGGAGAAAGGTTGATGTTTCTTTCAATGATCTTAGCTAGAGCTTGTGAAACATTTGAACTGCCTTGAGCTTTAAATCCAGCGATAGTACGCTGATGACCTCCAGCTAAATTGTAGGTATCCTCATAATGATCTGCTGTGGTACTTATACTAGACAGCAGTAACGAGTTAGCAATGATCTTAAAGTAGTGGTTATCTACTTGAGCATCAAAGCCAGCATAGCCGTTAGTTGATTGACCAGGCATAGATCCTAAGTTTATTGACTGTCCATTAGGAAAAATTATTCTGTTAAATCCAATAAAGAGCCTTTCTGTACCAAAGGCTGCACCTGATGCATATTGACCTACAAGTTTTGAACCTCGAGGTATAAGAAGATATTTAGCTCTAATTGAGTCATGCACATCTCGAGAGATCTGTGCTGTAATTTGTCCTGGCAACTCTGAGTTAATACCATTGAGTAATGTAGCGTGAATAACACTGCCTTGCATCAGCGCAAAAGGAGTCTTAGGATTTTTAACTTCACTTTTTAAAACATAGTTGTTTCTTTTTAACTTATCATAGCTCTCAAGTGTGTTTTCATTAGGCTTATCTTGAGAATTAGAGGCACTAGGACCATCTAAAGAGTTCAATTTTGGTTGTGTAAAAGATGGTGTAGCATTATTACCGTTTTGGTTGTCAATTTTGTCTAATAAAGAGTTGCCTAAACCATGATGTTTTAACTCAAGATTTACTTTGCTAGAGGCCTTTAAAGCCTGTTCGTAGTATTCTGAATTAGTTTTGCTCTTTTTATTTTGCGTAATTTCATCTTCTTTTGGGGCTCCATCGAAATCTTCAAAAGAAACTGTTCTTGTCACAAATTTGTTTTTATCAGGACTGTTATCATCCTCTTTATAAGAACGGTCTGTAAGAGCATGTCTTTCCTGGTATTTTACATAGTCTTTAGCAAAATCTTCATCATCTAAAGTTTTAGCTGATACATCATTTAAAATTTGTTTACGGTTTTTGGAAGCATTGCTGACCATGTCTTTGCGTAAGTTTTCATCTTTAGCTTCAAAAACGCCAAGCTTGTCAGCCTTTGAGATATTAGCCTGTAGTGACTGGACTGACGCACCATTTTGCTTTTCTTTTATTTCGTTTAATTTATCCTGCTCTTTTAAACTAAAAAGTACAGTAAAAAAGATAGTCACAGCGATAAAACCACCAATTAAAAAGAAGATAGGCTTTTTTGTTAAAGGACCTTGTTTTAAGATAGAGTAAGACATCTTTTCACCTATGATTCTAGTCTTACCACATCAGCACTTTGTTTTTCTTCACCATTCTTTGAGATAAGTCTCAGATGGGAGTAGATCCCGTCTACAACAAAAGTATTGTCAAAGTAAGTAAAGTTAATGGTGTTAGTTTTATCCTCTCCGAAGAATAAAAAACTCTCTGAGCTGATTTCTTGTAGCACCGGTAAATAGCTTGAATTTATGGGATTGTTCATTACTATAAAGGTTCTTTTTCCATCGTCGTAGACATTTTGCGGAATGATTTTTGAGTCACCATCAACAGAGTAGTTGTAGTTTCGCCTTTGGGTACTGTCATTGTAGGTTGCAGCAACATTAAGCGCTGGTCGTGAGTTTCCTTCATATGAAACATTTTGCACAGAAGAATAGTTCTTAAGACTTGAATTAGTCTCTGAGTTATCATTATGATCCTCATTTGACTCATAGTTACTTGTGTACTGTAAATATGAATCGTCCCCATAATGCTTTTTTGATGGTAACTTTAAGCTATTAGGGTATGAAAATACTACAGCGGGCATAAAATCAGCTTCAGTTGATTTTAGACGAATGTGATAGGTTCTTCTGTCTGTGGTTATGAGCATTGAGGTTTTAAGACCAGCTTCTAAAGGCTTTACAATTAGGTGTTCTACACTGTCATTTGCTGATCCTGAAATGGCACTTTCAATATTCCATCGAACAGAATCTCCTAATTGAACAGATAAAATGCTCTCTCCTTTTTCAAAGGCAAGATCAGTTAATTCTAATAAAGCGCAGACGACAGTAGGTATTCCAGAGCCGTAAGCAAAGGTAACCAAACCTGCTTTATAGGCAGTACCAGCCACCTGTTTTGCATCTAATAAGTCAAGTTTTGAAAGAGTTTTTAAATCTCTGTCATCTAAGTCAACATTGTCAGCAAAGACACTGTAACTTGAGAAGAAAAGGCATGACAAAATAACAGACAATAGAGATAACCTTTCTAATTTAATAAGGACACTCATTTTCATGATGCTACCTCAATGATTTTGTTGACATTAAACTCGTTTACAAACAGACCTAGAGGATTGAGTCTTACATCCTCAAGATTGTCATAAGCGACATTCAGTCTTTTGTAACTTACAAAAGCTTTGTATCTTTCTGTTAAGGTTTGCTCTTTTTGTTTGGTCATAAGTTTGAAAGTGACCTCAAAAGTGTTGTCTGACAGTGACACTACAGATTCGATTGCGGTGTTTCGTAATGCGGTTGCATAAGACATAACATTTGCTTTGGTGTAAAAGTTATCTATAAATACAGATGCTACGCTGCCTAATGAAGTTTTTGCATAGATCTCATTGATAAATCGCCTTTGCAAAGCTTTATCCTCACTTACAGCGTACAATCTATCAACGTACTCACAGACGAAAGAAGCCTTTACTTTTGAATTTAAACTGTCCTGATTAGGATTTTCTAAAAAAAGCACTGAGCCTTGCTTATCTACAGTCACTACATAAGGTCGAAACTGAGTTTTACCACTTAAATCAATGCAGTAGGCAAGTGAGATAAAGCCTAAAGCCATTCCTAATAGCCCCATAAAGGCAGGTACTAGTTCTGTACGCAGTGCTTTTATTGCAAGATCTGTAAATTTCATGCCGGAGGCAATTTTTGCCTGCTTCTTATTTTTCTTTTCCTTATAAATGGTAGGCAAATTCTTCTTGATATCGTTCATACATTTCATCCACGTAAGCTTTGTCGTTTTCTGAGAGTGCTAAAAGTTTCAGTTCAGTATCAGAGAGTGCTAAAGAAAAAGGCATAAAGTTAATGTCTTTATGTAAAAACAAAGTATGCTTTGGTTTTGCCTTACAGATAGCATCAATTTGACTGTCGCACAGCGAGAGTTTTTTATAGAATTCTTTTAAAGTTTCAGTGTTGGCATCTTTATTAGGTAGAAAAATTCTGGTTTTAATGCAGTCTAAAAAATCACCAATGTTAGAAGCCTTAGACAGATCGTTAATTGATTGTGTAGCTAATACAATTGCGACATTGTGTTTTCTAAAGGTTTTAATCCAGGTGATAAGTTGCTTTGAGAACTCTTCATTAGCAAGCATCATCCAGGCCTCATCAATGATAATGGCGCCACACGTACCATTCATAACGCTCTGATTGATGAGTTTAAAAATGCACTGCAATGTTGGGTATAAAAAGTCATCACTCTTTTCAAAAAACTGTCCGCATTCGAAAACAGTAAGATCAGATTCAAAAGAAGGATCAGAGTCTCCATCTAAAATTGAGTTTTCAATGACACTGTTAGTAAAAGCAGATAAGGCTGTTTTGAGCTCTTTTCTAGGAAGCAGTGTGCACATCGTACTTAAAGTACGTTCGTGTTTATCAAAGTCTGATAAAAGATTAAGTGCATCACGAAGATCATCCTTTAATTTAAGATCGGTCTCATAGCCCTGCGAGATAAAAAGTTTTTCTAAAAAATCTAAGGCACTAGCCTTATCATTAGGAGTATCAATTTTAGCTAATGGGCAAAATCGGATACCTTTACCATTTTCTAATTTTATATGGTTACCTTTTAAAGCTTTTGTCAGCCCGTAAAAAGAGTTGCCTTTGTCAAAGACAAAGATTTTCATCTGGTCATATTTTAAAAATGAAGGAATAAGACTTCCTAAGAACACAGATTTACCGCTACCTGGAGGACCTACTACCAGAGCATTGGCAAGATCAGTGTCATGCAGGTTTAAGTGAGCATATAAACCTTCTAAAGTTCTTACAGTCATTAAAGAAGGTTTATTCTTACCATATCTGAAATTAGGAGACACACTCTGTCCTGTATAGACCTGATTTAAGGGTAAGAGATCGGTGAGCACTGTATTAGACAGCAGAGCGCGCCTAACATTTTCAAGGCTATGTCCTGGTAATGAGCCTAAGTAAGCTTCCGTTGCGTTTACAGTTTCAATTCTTGCGCCAAAGCCAGATGCTTCAATACTTTGCACACACTTTAAGGCCTGCTTTTCTAAAATCTTAGGATCGGTGCCTGAAAAGATGATATTGGCACAGTATGAGCCAAAGCTTAAAGAATTTTGGACTAGGTTCTTTTTAGCATCACTAATATCATTTAACTGTTCTACAGCGTCCTGATTTTCGTTGTCTGATTTAGAGTTTAAAAACTGCTCAATAAAGCCGTGTTTTTTCTGCGCCCATAAACGACGGTTCTTTTCTAAAAGTACCTGCGAGGTAAAACTGTCATAGCTAATAAAGCGTGTCGAAAATCGATAATCAAAGTCTAGAGCACAGAGTCTGTAAAGAATATTAAAATCAGATTCTATAGGCAGTCCTTCAATTGCAACTACGACAATATATCTGTCTGATAACTTTGGAGATGAGCCTGAGGTAAAGTCATCTGATGACAATAAAGAGTCAAGATAGTAATCAGATTTTGGAATGTGTAAAGATAGCTTTTTACCGCTAATACAATACTTTAAAAAGTTAACTGTTTCATGAGATCTGAACTTTGAGTAATTGCTATTATCAAGAGCATTTTCTTTTGCAGCTAACTTTTTATTATCTAAAAAAGTGCATTCTTCAAGATTTAATGTGTTCTCAAGAGAGTTTTTAATCGCCTCAACGCTTTTTGAAAAATCTATAATGACACTGTTAATCTTGTCATCAGCAATAGTTACATTGTCTTTAGACAAATCATCTTCATCAAAGATGCTGGCGATATTACGCAGACTACCTAAAGAGTGAGATAAAGATGTTATGGTAAGGTAACAGTCCTGTGTGTAGGTATCATGGATCTTAAAAAACTCTTTTCTTTTTAAATAGAGTTTTTTAGCCTTATCGTTGCCTTTATATTCACAATCTTCAATATCATTTACTTTCTGTCTTATAAAGTCGACATTTAAGATGAAATTACCACCTAACTTTCTGATGGCATTGGCAGTTAATTCCTGAGTGCGACAAATAAGTGCACTGTCAGCATAACTTAAATCATTAGCTTTTACTCTAAAGGTCTTAAGAAGACCTCCATTCTTTAAAATGATGGTGTTCTGAGGACCTAAAAGAGCGTAATCTAAAAGATCTGTAAAACCAGGATGGTTTGAGGCGCACTTGTACTGCTTCCACAGCCTTTTAGCTAGCATAATCAAAATGAGTATGCTCAAAAACGCAAGTGACAGTGATAAAGATGAAAAAAGAGCTTTTATCATAATAAGTTAGATAGTTTTCTAATTTTGCTGTTGTAATTATTTAGAATGTTCTTAAAAGGCTGATTGAGTAGCCATTTTTACTGTTATTTATTTTTTCTTACACTCTGTCTTGAGTAATAAGTTTTTTGTGCCAAATAATAAGGCTTATAACGAATGTTCTTTAAATAAACTTTTCTTAAATACAAATCGTCTTTTGCCATTTTTAAGAGGCACAAATACAGCACTATAAAAACAAGTAAAAGCACCACGGTTGCAACTAAGGAAAAACTAAAAATGCTGCCTACAATGGTTATAAATACAAGCAGCATACACAGTTCTCTGTCACAGCCTAAAAAACTCTGTTTACGCAATACAGATTGATAAATAGGATGTTTTACTCCAGACACGCTTTCTCCTTTAATATTTGACTATGCATACCTGTAAGCAATTTACCTGCAACCTATTTAGCAAGCTTCTATAAGTGCTTTGTTTTTATGAAAAGAAAAACTAAAATTACTTTCAAGCGTGTTGATGTTTACATCGTTAAAGGTGTCCATGATATGTGAGGTTCTATTGACTTTAGGACTGTCAATTAAAGTTGATGAAGGAGACGAGGTGTCATGAACAAAAGCTTGAAGCTTTGAACTTGGATTTTGCTCATTAAAATGAGTTATTCTGTCTGTCATAGTTTTTTCTTGAGATTTAATTTCTTTATCATTTAAAGCTATTTCATTAGAGACTGGAGCTATCTCTACAGTGGCACCGTTAAATAAAGATGACATTAAGGTGTTTGCTCCTACAAGCAGTGTCATTACCATCACAAGATAAACAATACTGCGCATAAAACGACCCATTTCACCACCTGTAAAAATCAAGGTGGCGCCACAGGACACAATACCAATTAAGGATACAGAAAATGCCACAGGACCAGTTAAAGACTTCTGTATGGTCTTAAGCCAGGTCTCGTAAGGTAATACGCTGCTGCCAGATGCTGTATCTGCTGCAAGAGCATCTTTAAAGACTGAAGTTAAGACAATCAAAGCTGCAAGTTTTAATAAAGTTTTTTTCATTTATTTTCTCCTAGGAATTTATAAGTGAATTTGCCTCGTTCTAAACCAGTGACAAGGGCGATACTGGATACGTGTCTTAAAGGTTCTCTTTTTAAAATAATGATGGCATTGACAGCTAGAGCTATCATGCTGTCAATATTGTCAGGAGCGGACGGGTTACGGCTTATAAGCAGTTTTAATCTTTCAAGACACTGCAAAACAGAACCAGCATGAATTGAGGCAAGACCTCCTGAATGACCGGTAGATAGTGCATCTATAAGATCAAGGGCTTCTTCAGCTCTTACCTCACCTACTACAATTCTGTCTGGACTTAGCCTTAAGGTTGCTTTAACTAAGGTACTAATAGAAGTATTAGGTCCTGATACTAAATTTACCGCATTGTCATTTTCGATTTTAAGTTCAGGAGTGTCTTCAATGCAGACTATTCTTGAGAAAGGTTCAAATAAAGCAATCCTCTTTAACATCGAATTGATAAAACTGGTTTTGCCACATCCAGTCTGACCACAAACTAAGATGTTTTTTCTCTCTTTTATCAGAGAATCTAATATGGTTAACTGTTCTTTGGAGATAAAGTTTTGTGATACTAAATGCTCAAAGTTCAAAGAGAGCGCGTGTAATGATCTTAGGCAAAAGCATGGATACTTACACAATGGTGGTAGCAAAGCTGAGAATCTAGCATTGATGCAAGAAATTTCAGTTTCGACGATAGGGCAGTTAACGTTAATATCAATTTTGCTCATAGAGGCAACAGTTCTGATTAGGATCTGTGCCTTTGAAGGAGATATGTCACAATATTTGACATTCTCCCCATCTGAATAGCGCACATAGAGCGCGCTGTCTGGATTAAGCATGATTTCGTCGACAGCACCTTCAATTAATGAGCCTACTAATTCATCAGATAACAGTTCTGACAAAGTCATCACGGTTCTGTCAAAATCTAAAAGCTCGTTTTTAGAGGTACTGCTCATATGAAAAGTCTTTTCCTAAGTAAAATACTCTGCTTTCATGAATTAAAAATTCAACTACTCACCATGGCGCAAGATTATCCATGAAGATTTTTTTAGACGACTTTTTTACTGATACAAACTGTAAGTAAAATTGTCTATTTATTTGAAATTAAATAAAAATAATAATTTAAAAAAGATTTGAAAAAGACTTGAATATTTATAGATACTAAATTTTTCTTGGTGATTTTTAGTGCGAAGTAACGAGGAAAAACTGTAGAGTCTAAAGTGAATGGACACAAAGAGACCAATCTTTTTGAATAAATTAAAGCTAGTAGAACTTCTTTTTAAAAATTAGGTTGAGACAAGAAAGCCCTGCAATCAAAGCTTCCTTGTGTAATCTTAGATTAAGTCAAAGTTGTCACGAGCAAAGACTGGAATATATTCAAGAGGAGCATCTGCTGTGATAGTTATACCTCCTTCATAGACAGCACCTGTATTGGTATCTCTCCATGTAGCTCCTTTTGGAAAATAAACTTAAAGAGATGATTTGCCTTTTTCATATTCCATATCTTAAAGTTCACCAATCATTACTTTTGAATTTTGGAAGTAGTCGTTTTCAAAAGACCAATCTCCTTGCTTTTTACAATAGAAAAAGTCGATGACAATGACATCTAATGGAAGCTTTTTGTACTCATGAGTAACCTCAAGCACTTGATCTTGAGTAACATAGCGTAATTTACTTTGCCAAAAGCCCATTGCTTCCTCAGGCATCATCGGTTCTCTGCCTGTAAACTCGGTATATCTTTTTTGTTGCTTTACATACTAAAAACGTCGTCACAATTCATGTTTAGAGTATAGCTTTTTCATTAGAAAAAATTATCTGAACTACTTCAAGAAAAGGTGTATCGACGATTTAGCAATGTCTGTAAATATGAGATCAATTTACAAAGAGAAAAGGTCCCATTATGAATTTGACTGTTTAAAATATGGTAAAATCATACCTTGGTTTATGAGTCTTGATATTTAAAATGTTATTTAATACACCTGAATATTTTCTACTATTCCTACCTGTAAGTATTATTGTTTATTTCTTTTTCAGTAAAAGGCGCTATTTTGCTGCCTCAAAGCTGTGGTTGCTTTTATGTTCACTTTTCTTTTACTGCTACTGGAAGTTTGATTACATTTGGATTTTATTAGGTTCAATTGTTTTCAATTTTGTAGTTGGATCTATACTTTCAAAAGAAGCTAATGGTAGGCAAAATGCTCTAGAGAATAGTCAAAACACTCAATTAAATGTGACTAAAAGAAAGGTTGTCTTAGTCTTTGGAGTGCTTGCAAATGTTGTAATGCTTGGCTATTACAAATATACAGATTTTATAATCTCAGATTTGAATCTGCTTTTAGGTACATCTTATGAATTAGTACACATTGTGCTACCACTTGCCATAAGTTTCTTTACCTTTCAGCAGATAGCTTATCTTGTGGATTCATACAAAGGTCTTACCAAAGAATACGATTTTGTGTCATATGCAGTTTTTGTATCCTTTTTTCCTCAGTTAATAGCAGGACCTATTGTTCATCATAAAGATCTAATTCCTCAATTCTTCAAGGCAAGAAAACTTGTTTTAAACTATAAAAATCTGTGCCTAGGTCTGTTTATTTTTACTATCGGTCTTGTAAAGAAAGCAATCATCGCTGATAAGTTTGCAATTTGGGTAGGCGACGGTTTTGACAGTGCTAACAACCTTACACTGCTTACCTCTTGGCTAGTGTCTTTTTGCTACACCTTTCAGCTGTACTTTGATTTTAGCGGTTACTGTGACATGGCTGTAGGTTCAGCTCTCTTCTTTAACATTAAGTTACCAATTAACTTTAACAGCCCTTATAAGGCTCTTTCTATTCAGGATTTCTGGCGTCGCTGGCATATAACTTTATCTACCTTCTTAAGAGATTACTTATATTTCCCATTAGGCGGTAGCAGAAATGGCAGCTTTAGAACTTATCTAAACCTCTTTATTGTTTTCTTTATAACCGGTATCTGGCATGGAGCTGGCAACACCTTTGTCTTATGGGGACTTCTGCATGGTGTCGGCATCATTGCTCATAGAGTATTTCATAATCTAGGTTTTGCTTTACCTAAAATTCCTGCATGGATTTTAACCTTTATCTTTGTTGATATAGCCTGGGTTCTATTTAGAGCTCCTGATCTTAATGTGGCTTATACAATTTACATCCACATGTTTGATATTAGTTCACTCTCACTAGAGCAGTTATCTAACTTTAAGACAGCCTTAAAGGGCATCGGTTTGAATTATCAGACAGTAACTTATGTGGTCTTAGCTTTAATTGTGGTTTTAAGCTTCAAAAACTCTAATGAGCTCTTAGCTAAAGTATCAACTAAAAACTCAGTAAAGTTACCTTCGTTTAAACAAATTCACAATCATAATTTACAAAAACTGCTTGTAAAAACTACTGGTTATTTTGCTTGCGTGTTAGTAGCACTAATTTTGTTCTATGTGACATTGGCTGTAATTGGTTCTACCTATACAGAGTTTATTTACTTTAATTTCTAAGATTAAGCTTTTTTTAATTCAAGGTATTACCCAGTTATAAAGGTAATAAAAGGATTTAGATAATCATGGCAAGTAAAAAGATCTTTGCTCTTATCATGTCTTTATTTATAGTCATATTTGCTTTGTATACAGTTGCCATGTATTTATATGATCCTATGCATATTATTTCAAACAAAGAGCAGTTATTTAATGGCAGCATGCGCTATCAGGCTCGAGGTTATCTTGAGAATAAGAATGTCAAAGGGCTTATTATTGGAACTAGTATGCTTGAAAATACCAGTTCAGATGAGGCAACTGCAAAATTATTTAAACACGGTAGTTCTGATAGATTTATAAACATTTCGTTAGCAGGTTCAACTTTGGCTGACAGAAAGGTAGTCCTTGACTATGCTTTTAAACACAATGAGATAAAAAAGGTTATTTATTCTTTAGAAATGTCTCCTCTTTTCTATCAGGAATTAGCGCCGATGAACTGGCAGAAGATCTATGATGACAATCCTCTAAGTGTTATGTCTCCGTATCTAAAGACTGGTTACGTAAAATGCTTGCTGACTTTTTCTAAAAGTGAAAAGTGCGTAGGTGTACAAAAGTCCTTAGACAGACCAGCATCTTGGATAGATGATCCATTATATAAAGACAGCTTTAATGGAGTATGTTCTTGGAATGAGGTTTCAAGAAACATCCTAAAAAGTTATCTTGATACCAACGGTAAAAGTAATGAACTAAAACTGTATGGTTTAGATTATCTAAAACAGTATACAAAACAGCAACTTTTTAGCATTATTGATGCTAAAAAGGACACAGAATTTTATCTTGTGATACCACCTTCTTCGGCAATCTATTACAAGCTTCAAACTTTGTACTATAAAGAACATATTGCTTTAATTAAGAACTTTATTACTTACTTAGCAGATGCTTGCTCTCAAAGAGAAAACTGCACTTTATACGGCTTTGATGACACTGGCCTTTCATTAGATCTAAAGAATTATAAAGACATGTTTCATTATTTAGATAAGATAAATTCTCTGATGATTGATTCCATTGAAAAGCATGAACATGTGCTAACTAGTGAGAATGTACAAAGCTATTTTTTTAGAATGGATGAGATCATAGAAAAGGCTGATGTTGATGCTGTAAAAACTGAAATAAGACAGTGCAAGTAAGTATATCTTAAGTTTTAAAAGCTCTAACAACTTAAACAAGGAATGTCATAATAAAAAGTGTTAAGAGCTAACGGTAGGACTTTGATTTTTTTTCTGCATTCTTTTAAAAGACAGCGTAAATGCTCATTTATAATAAGCGCGAATGTGCTTTATGTGACAGGGTTTTCTTTACAATTGAGCATATTTTGCTTACTCGATCTCTTCTTAGTTGTTTATTGCATTTTCAATAGCGTGTATACGCTAACGAACAACACGTTTTAGGATCCAGAGCTCACCGTCATTTACTTACAAATTCCATTTCTTGCGCATCATTTAGATAACTACAGACTATATTCAGAAATTTATAGAGCTTGGTTTGTTTGTTAATCCCATAAAAAAAGCTCCAACCAGTAAGGTTGAAGCTTTCTTAAATAAAATTCTACTTTAAATTATTTTTTAGCAGCAAGTCTTTCTGCTCTCTTGCAGGCTGCTGCTGTAAAGATTACGTCTGTTGAGCTGTTTAGTGCAGTTTCAGTTGAATCCTGAATTACACCGATAATAAAGCCAATACCTACAACCTGCATTGCGATGTCGTTTGGAATACCAAAGATTGAGCAAGCTAAAGGAATTAGCATTAAAGAACCACCAGCAACACCTGAAGAGCCACATGCGCATAAAATTGAAGCTACACACATTAAGAATGCTGAAGCAAAGTCAATTTCAATACCTAAAGTATGAGCTGCAGCCATAGTCATAATAACGATGGTGATACCTGCACCTGACATGTTAATAGTGCAACCTAAAGGAATAGAAATTGAGTAAGTAGCCTTATCTAGCTTCATCTCCTCGCATAATGCTAGGTTTACAGGTAAGTTAGCAGCAGATGATCTTGTGAAGAATGCGCAAACACCTGATTTAGCTAAGCACTTGAACACTAATGGGTAAGGATTCTGATGAGTGGTGATAAATACTAATAATGGGTTGAAGATGAATGCAACCATTAAGAAGGTTGATACTAACACTGCAACAACATGTACATAGTTTAGTAAGTTAGCAAAACCTCCATCCTGGGTGCATGATGAGTATACTAAGCCGAATACACCAATAGGAGCAAAACGGATCACCATACGAATAACACCAGATACGGATGCAGCTAAATCATCTAATACGCGTTTTGTGTTCTCGTGAGCAACTCTGAACATTAAGCCTAAGGCAATAGACCACATTAAGATTGCAATGTAGTTACCATTGATAAATGCAGAAACAGGGTTCTCAACAGCCTGGTTAACAAAGTTAATTAAAACCTCACCAATTCCTGATGGAGCTGAAACATCAGCATTCTGAGCTAATTCTGTGAAGGTGCTTGGGAAGATGTAGCTCATGGTCAAAGCTAAACCGCCAGAAATTAACATGCCTACAAAATAAAGCACAATAATAGGCTTCATAGAGGTCTTCTGACCTGACTGATGCTTTGCAATAGCAGATGCTACCAATACAAATACAAGAATAGGAGCGACAGCTTTTAGTGCTTTAACAAAGAGGTTACCTAATGTTGGGATCACTGATTTGTCATCAGGATATACATACGCTGCAAAGATACCTAAGATAAGACCAATTACGATTTGCAGAATGAAAGGAACTCGGTTCAGTGTCCTTGCAAATGGACCTTTTGGATTTTCAGATTCTAACATAGTGTTATTTTCCTTATATTTATAAAGGCTAGATGCCTTACTTTTCTGAAAGATTTTGTTAATTTTACAGTCAAAATCAATAGATTTGTATTTATTGATCAATTGATACTACATTTAGATAAATATGCACATAAAAGGTGCAAAATTTAAGCATAAACTCGATACATTGAGCTTTTTTGAGGTAGCCAAAATATAGAGAAAATTAGAAGGCGTAATCGCTTACGGAATAAAAATCTTATATTTAAGATTTTGAGTTATTTTAATAGATTTTTATTCTTTCAATTTTGGAAAAAATTGAAGCCTTGTATTATAATCAAGCTGTTTTTGGCTAAGGCTAAAAAGAATCTTATTTAATGAACACATACAAATTAGGTACCACCAATGATCTATTCTAAAGAAGTAGAGAATATGTGCCCTGTAACTAAGGGTGCATACCATGGTCCTGCTCCAATTCCTGAAGAGGGTAAATGGGTTCAGGCTAAAGAAATCACAGATATCAGCGGATTAACTCACGGTGTGGGTTGGTGTGCTCCTCAGCAGGGCGCTTGCAAGATGACCTTAAATGTTAAAGATGGCATCATTCAGGAAGCTCTAGTTGAGACTATTGGTTGTTCAGGTATGACTCACTCTGCAGCTATGGCATCAGAAATCTTAATCGGCAAGACCTTATTAGAAGGCTTAAACACCGACTTAGTTTGTGATGCGATCAACACTGCATATCGTGAGCTATTCTTACAGATCGTTTACGGTCGTACTCAGACTGCTTTCTCAGAGGGCGGTTTACCAGTTGGTGCTTCTCTTGAAGACTTAGGTAAGAACCTACGTAGCCAGGTTGGTACTATGTTTGCTACTAAGGCAAAGGGTCCACGTTACCTGGAGATGACAGAAGGTTATGTTACCCGTGTAGCTTTAAACAAGAATGACGAGATCGTAGGTTACGAGTTCGTAAACTTAGGCAAGTTAATGGATCTGTTAAAGGCTCACCCAGAGATGTCTGGTAAAGACGCAATTGCTAAGATCCAGGGCCACTATGGTCAGTGGGATAATGCCGCTAAGTATATTGATCCAAGAAAAGAATAACGAGGTACTCAAAGATGGCATTATTTGAAAGTTATGAGCGTCGTATTGACAAAATCAATGGTGTATTAGCTCAGTACGGTATTAAGTCAGTTGAAGAGTGTAAAGAAATTTGCGCTAAGTATGGTTTAGATCCATACAAGACTGTTGGTGACATTCAGGGTATCGCTTTCGAAAACGCAAAGTGGGCTTACACTGTAGGTGCTGCTATTGCATTAAAGAAAGCCTGCAAGGTTGCAGCTGATGCAGCTGAAGCTATCGGTATCGGTTTACAGGCTTTCTGTATTCCTGGTTCTGTAGCTGAGGATCGTAAGGTTGGTTTAGGTCACGGTAACTTAGGCGGTATGCTATTACGTGATGAAACCAAGTGCTTCTGCTTCTTAGCAGGTCACGAGTCATTCGCTGCTGCTGAAGGCGCTATCGGTATCGTTCGTAACGCTAACAAGGCACGTAAGACCCCATTACGCGTTATCTTAAACGGTTTAGGTAAAGACGCAGCTCAGATCATTTCTCGTATCAACGGCTTCACTTATGTAAAGACCAAGTTTGATTACTACACTTCTGAGTTAAAGATTGTAGAAGAGATTAAGTACTCAGATACAGAGCGTGCTAATGTTCGTTGCTTCGGTGCAGACGATGTTCGTGAAGGTGTTGCTATTATGCATCACGAGGGTGTTGATGTTTCTATTACCGGTAACTCAACTAACCCAACTCGTTTCCAACACCCAGTTGCAGGTACCTACAAGAAAGAGTGTATCGAGCAGGGTAAGAAATACTTCTCAGTAGCTTCTGGTGGTGGTACCGGTCGTACCTTACACCCTGATAACATGGCTGCTGGTCCTGCTTCATACGGTATGACTGATACAATGGGTCGTATGCACTCAGACGCTCAGTTCGCAGGTTCATCATCAGTTCCTGCTCACGTTGAGATGATGGGCTTCATGGGTATGGGTAACAACCCTATGGTTGGTGCTACCGTAGCTATCGCAGTTCAGGTTGCTCAGGCTTTAAACAAGTAATTTGTTTAACTGAATGATCTTAAGAGGGGCAGTTCTTGCCCCTTTATATTTTTATAATCCCTTTTTATTTCTGTTCCTTAGTTAAGAATCTTCTCTTCAATCTACTTTTGTTGGTTCTAAAATCAGTTTTGGTAAGACATTCACCAATATGTCGGTTTCTAATGTAAGATGACTTTAGTTTATAGAGGACTAAATTATGTCAATCGATCAAGGTAAATATATCTGTGCCTATACAGATTTTGGGTTTAAAAGACTATTTGGATCGGAGCTTAACAAAGATATTTTAATTAGCTTTTTAAATTCATTTTTGAACTTAAAAGATAAGATTGTAGACTTGTCTTATTTATCTTTGGAACAATTAGGTGATTTGGTTACTGACAGGGAAGCTATCTTTGATGTTTATTGTAAAACATCTGATGATGCTTATATCATCGTTGAAATGCAAAATGCAGCTTAGAACTATTTTAAGGACAGAAGCATATTTTATAGTTCTTTTGCAACAAGAAATCAGGCTCCAAAAGGTGTTTTGGATTATCAATTAAAAGCTGTTTATACAATTGGATTTTTAAATTTTGTCTTGGAAAAAGACAGTGAGTCTTATCGACATGAAGTCGTTTTATACGACAAGGTCACAAAATGTCAATTTTATGACAAATTGGCTTACTATTATTTTGAATTACCTAAATTTACCAAAACAGAAGATGAACTTGAAAATATCCAAGATAAATGGATGTATGCAATAAAAAATCTTTCTGCTTTAAACGATAAGCCTGTTGCTTTAAAAGAACAAGTGTTTACAAGATTATTTAGAATTGCAGAAATAGCAAAATTCTCTGAAAAAGAAAAATTTGCTTACCAAGGTAGTTTAAAAAAAATGTGGGACAATAGCGCCGTATTGGAAAAAAGTTATACCGATGGTCGCAATGACGGAAAAGCCGAAGGAAAGGTTGAAGGAAAAACTGAAGAAAGACTTTCTATTGCAAAAAACTTAAAAGAGATTGGAATATCACCTAAAGATATTTTTAAAGCTACTGGTCTTAAAGAAGGCGAGTATTAGTCTTATTTTCATGTCAATTTTTGCCAAAAGTGCAAAGAAATTATTGTTTAATATATTGTCTTTCTTACTAAAGATATTGCTCATTGTGTCGTTAAGTAGTTATGAGTTTTAAAACGGCCAATGAGCTGATATCAGGAGAGAAACAGGTGCAATTCCTGTAGTTGTCTCTGGGGAGTCCTCCCCAGAGGTAGCACTCTTACTCAATACTTTAAAATTTTTAAATCCACTGCGCTCATTTACTTACATTTTCAATCATCAGTGCTTATCTTTTGATATACTGCAAGTTTGAATTTATCCGCATACACCTAAAGTTTTCTAAGTAACAAGGGAGCTACATTTCTGTAGAGATCCGACAAAAGAACTAGTATGAATCGTACCATTTATAATCTCTTACAATATTTAAGAAGAAATCCTGATCTTTATACAGCAGCTATACTAGCCTTTGTAACTTCATTTTTTATCAGGTTCTCAATTACAAGTACTATTGATGCTTTAAATTTAAAAATCCTGTTATTACTTTTATGCCTGATGTTAGTTGTAGCTTCTTTTAAAAAGCTTGGTGTTTTGTCTTTAGTCTATATGAAGCTGTGTTCTCTATCAGGAAATGCAAGATCACTCTCAAGACTGTTTATCTTTATAAACTTTTTTATCTCCATGCTAATTACCAATGATGTTTCATTGATAATCTTTATACCTATCGCTATTGCAGCCTTTGTAAAAGTAAACAGGCAAGATCTCTTAATTAAGGTTCTGTCATTACAGACTATTGCAGCTAATGTAGGCTCAACACTAACACCTATTGGAAATCCTCAAAACCTCTTTATTTATACAGTCTTCAACTATGATTTACTGTCTTTTTTAAAGGTTACTTTTCCTATCATTCTAGTGTCATTTGTATTGCTGTTCTTAACCACACATTTTATTGATACCAAGCCTTTAAAGTACGAAAGCAAGATTGTACTCTCAATTAACTCAAAAAGATGTTCTTTAACTACTGTTCTCTTTGTGCTCTGTCTTTTAAGTGTACTAAGAGTATTGGATGTTTATCTGATGTCTACTCTCGTCCTTAGTTCAATTCTTATAATGGACATGAGTCTGTTCAAACAGGCAGATTACAAGTTGTTGCTACTCTTTGTTTTCTTGTTTATCTTTGTGAACAATGTGTGTCAAATTGAAACTGTTAAAAGCTTTGCTGAGAACTTTGTTGATAAATATGAATACTTTATTTCAGTATCGCTCTCTCAAATAGTTTCAAATGTGCCTGCAACTGTAATGCTATCTAATTTTGCAAAAGATCCAAATATGCTTTTAATCGGTGTGAATGTAGGTGGCTTAGGTACTATCATTGCATCAATGGCAAGTCTAATTACCTTTAAGTTCTATATTAAGACTGAAGGCGCAACTCCTCTTTACTACATGAAAAAATTTACTAAGTACAACATAGGGTTCTTGCTTGTTTTAGTAAGTTTTCACTTTATTTTTCCTCAATTCTTTTAGAGAAATTTATTGAATATCTGAGGATTTAATGCGTTTAAAGTACAGGTGTTTAAAGTATAATATCGCCATAAACTTGGAGCTTATAATTCATGGCATTATCATTCTTTGCAACCTGTCCTAAAGGTTTAGAAACTCTTTTATTAAACGAATTAAATCAACTTGGAGCACAAAGCGCTAAAGAAACTGTAGCTGGTGTATCTTTTAAAGGCGACTTTGCTTTTGGTATGAAAGCATGTCTTTGGTCTCGCTTTGCTTCAAGAATTTTACTTGAGATGTCAGAGTTCTACTGTGAAACTGACACTGAACTTTATATCGGTGCTAATGGTGTAGCTTGGGAAAAGTATTTTGATAAGAGTAATACCATCGCAGTTTCCTTCACAGGTACCAATGATGAAATCAGAAACACTCAGTATGGTGCTTTAAAAGTAAAGGACGCTATCTGCGACAGATTACAGACAACTCTAGGTGGAAGACCTGATGTTGATAGAGAAAATCCTGATGTTTTAATTAACTGCCATTTAGATAAAAAGGGCAGTGCAAACATTTTAATCGATCTCTCAGGTCGCGCTCTTCTAAAGCGTGAATATCACCGTGGTACAGGAGCTGCTCCTCTAAAAGAGAATTTAGCTGCTGCCATGATTAAAAGAGCTGGCTATACAGGTGATAACTTTATCGATCCTATGTGTGGTTCAGGTACCTTATTATTTGAAGCAGCTTGTGTGGCTACAGATACTGCGCCAGGTATCAGAAGAGAACATTATGGCTTCTTTAACTTAAAACAGTTTGATAAAGATGTCTGGAATAAACTTTTAGAAGAAGCTGAAAACAGATCTAAAAACGGTATAGCAAAGTGTCTTGAAAGAAAGGTTGAGATTGTAGGTTTCGATCTTGATGAAAGAATTGTAGATATTGCTAATGAAAATGCTGCAAAGGCTGGTTTTTCGGATTTAGTTAAGGTATATCACTGTCCTGTACAGAATCTTTATAATCCATTTACTTCAGATCTTAAAGTTACCATTGTAACAAACCCTCCATACGGTAAGAGAATGGGTAACTTTAATGAGTTAATCGCTCTTTATACTGAGATCGGTGCTGGCTTTAAGAAGAACTTTAAAGGCGCAAGAGCTGCAGTGATCTCTTCATCTCCAGAATTACTCTCCTGCATGAGATTGCATTCAAATAAGGTTTACAAACTTTACAACGGTGAGCTTTTATGTCAGTTAAGAGTCTTTGATATTAACGAGACTGAAGATCTAAGCGTAAAAGAAGAGCAGAACATTAAGATTGCAACAGACTTTGCTAACCGCTTAAAGAAAAACTTAACTTACATGCGTAAGTGGGCAAAGAATGTAAATACCAATGCTTACCGTGTGTATGATGCTGATGTCCCTGAGTATTCTGCTGCAATTGATTACTACGATGGTTACTATGTAATCCAGGCATACAAAGCTCCAGCTAAGGTAAATCCTCGTGTAGCAAAGCGTCATGAATTAGACATGCTAAGTGCGACAGTGGAGATTGCAGGTGTTACTGGTGATAAGGTTATCTTAAAGAGCCGTGAAGTTCAAAAGGGCGACAATCAGTACGAAAAAGCTAAAGAACTTAAAAATGAGTTTATGACTGTCAATGAGAACAATGCTCTGTTTAGAGTAAATCTCTATGATTACCTTGATACAGGTCTTTTCTTAGATGGAAGACTCATCAGAGATTTAATTAGAAAAGAAGCAAAAGACAAAGACTTTTTAAATCTGTTCTCTTATACCTGTTCAGCCTCAGTTGCAGCAGCCTTAGGCGGAGCAAAATCAACTGTATCTGTTGATATGAGCAGAACTTACCTTGAATGGGGTATGGGGAACTTTAAGCTAAACCATTTAGCAACAGATAAGGCTCAATTCATTCAGGCAGACTGTCTTGCTTGGTTATCTCAAGATCAAGGTCTTTTGTTTGATCTTATCTATATAGATCCTCCTACCTTCTCAAACTCAAAGCGTATGGAAACAAGCTTTGATGTAAAACGTGATCAGGTAGCGTTACTTTCAAATCTTACAAGACATCTAAAAGATGGTGGTGAGGTTATATTCTGCACCAACTTCAGAGGTTTTGTAATCGATGAGTCTATTAAAGATTATGGTTTTGAAATTGAGAATATCTCTGAGTCGACTCTGCCTCGTGACTTTTCTCGAGATAAAAAAATTCATACCTGTTACCGTTTGAAATTCACCAAGGCTAATATGGTAAAAACACCTGAGCCTATGACAACATTAAAAGCAGCTCCTAAGTGGCAGAAAGCTTTAGATGTAAAAGAAAATTCTTATCATGAGTATTCTGATTCAAATCACTATTCTCAGGATAGAAACTCAAGAAATGGTGACAGAAGCTCTTATAGAAATTCAAGAGCTTACTCTTCAAGAACATCTGATAGCTCAGACACCGCTACATATAGTACAAATACTGGTGTAAATAAGGTTTGGGGCGAGGCCAAAGAGAGTCACTCTACTTACAGACACGAAAAACAGGATAAATTTACCAAGCGTTCAGGAGAGTTTTCCCATAAGCCATTCAGACGTGATGAAGACAATTCATCATTTAATGAAAGACGAACTTATGATAATGGCTACTCCAGAGGTAAGTCATCATATTCTAAAGGAAAAGATGGCTTTTCAAAAGGTAAACCTAGAGCACCTTCTCACAAGCCACGTGTGTTTGGACCTGATGGAATTAAGGATCTGTAATGAGTCTTGTATCCATTATTGATGCTTATTTAAACAACGGAGCTGACAAACTTTTAGAAGGCGCTAATCTTTCAATTGAAGAGAATGAAAGAATATGTCTTGTAGGTCGTAACGGTACTGGTAAGTCAACTCTGTTAAGTTTGATTCAGGGTAAAAGAGAGTTAGATTCTGGAAGAATTATTATTCAGTCAGGTCTTAAGATAGCAACTTTATGTCAGGATCCTCCTTCATACGAACACGGTACTGCTTATTCACTTGCAGCTAGCGGTGTACCTGTTGTAGGTGAAGCTTTATCAAAGTTCTCTTTATCAGAAGATCCTCATGAGCAACTGGAGCTTTCTGCTTTTATTGAATCACATGATGGTTGGGTTAAAGACGCGGTTGTGCGTAAGATCCTAAACAGAATAGGTTTAGCTCCAGAGCTTGAATTAAAATCCCTTTCAGGTGGTAACCGTCGTAAGGTGGCGCTGGCTGCAGCTTTAGCTTCTGAGCCACAATTGCTACTTTTAGATGAGCCTACCAACCACCTAGATATTGAATCTATTGCCTGGTTTGAACAAGAGCTGAAAAACTTTAACGGGACTCTAGTTTTTGTAACCCATGACAGGTTCTTTGCCAATAACTGCGCTACAAGGATAGTCGAGTTAGATAGAGGCAAGCTTTATTCCTATCCTGGCTCATTTAATCGCTATATTGAACTTCGTGATGAGCGATTACGCAAAGAAGAATTAGCTAATGCTGAATTTGACAAGATCTTAGCTCAAGAGGAGGCTTGGATCAGACGTGGCGTTAAGGCTCGTCTTGCTCGTAATGAAGGCAGAGTAAAAGATCTTGAAGAGCGCAGAAAAATAAGAGCAAATAGACGTGACAGAATGGGCAACGTCATTATGGAGGCAAATTCTGCGCAAAGAAGCGGTAACTTAGTTTTTGAAATTAAAGATCTTAATATCTCATTTGGAGAGAAGTCTGTTATCAAAGACTTTAGTGCAACCGTAATGCGTGGTGACAGAATTGGTATTACAGGTCCAAATGCTGCTGGTAAAACTACTTTAATTAAAACTCTTTTAGGTCAGATAAAACCAACTTCAGGCAAAGTAAGAACAGGTGTTAATGTAGAAATACAGTATTTTGATCAGTACCATGAAGGTCTTGATCTTGAAAAGTCTGTAGCAGATAACGTCGCTGATGGTCACACCGAAGTATGTATCAACGGTAAGAATAAGCATGTGATCTCTTATCTAGCTAACTTCCTGTTCTCTGGTCGAAGAGCACGTTCTCCAGTAAAAGTTTTATCTGGAGGTGAGAAGAACCGACTGCTTTTAGCACGCCTTTTTGCTAAAAGCTCAAATGTTCTCATCATGGATGAGCCTACTAATGATCTTGATTTAGAAACCTTAGATTTATTAGAAGATCTTGTATCAACATATAACGGTACTGTTATCATTATCAGCCACGATAGAGCTTTTATCGATAAGGTTGCAACTGAGACTTGGGTCTTTGACGGTAAAGGTCACATTGAGTCTGTAATTGGTGGTTGGTCTGATGTGTTAGCTTATTATGAGAGAATTTCTAAAAATGTAGAGTGTCAAACAAAGGACAATTCTCAAAAAGATATTAAAAATTCTGAACAGCCATCAAGAACTGGAACAGAAAAAACTGATAATTCTAAAAAGAAAAAAGGTCTTACTTTTACCCAAAAGCATGAGCTAAAAGAACTTCCAGATAAAGTTGAAAAGTTAGAAGCTGATATTGCCCTATTAGATGAGCAACTGTCAGATCCAGCCTTATTTGCTGATGGTCCTGAAAAATCTATTGAAGTTACCAACAAGAGAAACAAGGCACAAGAAGAGTTAGACAAGCTCTATGCTCGTTGGGAAGAATTAGAATTGATAAACGGAGAATAAAATGCCTGCCATTTTTTCAAAGATTGATTTACATTCACATTCAACAGCTTCAGATGGTGCTTTTACTCCAGAAGCTTTAGTACAAAGAGCAATCTCAAGAGGTCTTACTCATTTAGCTTTAACTGATCATGACTGTGTTTTAGGAATTGATAGGGCTAAAAAGGAAGCAGAAGGTAAGCTTGAGTTAATTCCTGGAGCTGAGCTGTCAACAACATGGAATAACGAGCAGATCCATGTGGCAGCCTTATTTATCGATAAAGATGCACCAGCACTTCAAGAATATCTAAAAGGTCAAAGAGTCTTACGTATTCAAAGAGCTCAGGAAATTGGTGACAAATTAGATAAGCAGGGATTTACTGATTCATATAACGAATGCGTAAAAAGAGCGGGGGAAGGTGCCTCAATTACACGTGGCAACTATGCTCGCTACATCGTTGAGATGGGCAGAGCTCAGACCAATGAAGATGCCTTTGAATATTATCTTAAAAAAGGTAAATGCTGTTATGTAAAGACTAATTGGCCTGATATTAGTGTAGCTGTAGATGCTATCTTAAAGTCAGGTGGTATTCCTGTGTTAGCCCATCCAAAACGCTATTCACTTACCAACACCAAATTAAGATCGTTAATGGAATATTTTAAAGATTGCGGTGGTTTAGGAATTGAGGTCGCTTCATCTCAGCAGAAGCCTGCAGATCATGAGTATTTGTGTGAACTTTGCAAGAAGTATGATTTCTTAGCCTCATTAGGTTCAGATTTTCATAATATAGGTCCATACAGAGAGTTAGGTTTTAACCTGTCAATCCCTGACGATTTAAAGAAGGTCTGGGAAACCTCTCAAGCAAAAGAATACCATTTTAACTAATTATCTAACTAACAAACTAACTAACCAAACAACTAACTAACCATTTAGTTCAAAAGTTAAGTGTAGTAAGTAAGGTATATCTTGCAAAATATTGCTAAAAAAGCAGTTATAAGATGACCTTACTTCTTGTTGCAAAACTATTATCCACTCTATTTTACGCTCTTAAAAAAATACTAGAACAATTGAATCCTCATCTAAAAAAAACATCATAAGAAAAGACAGTAAATCAGTTGAGTATTTGTCTTAGCTGACATTTTGTATCGTTTAATAAAAAATATTACCTAAAGCTAATTATAGTTGCATGTAACTAACTATATCTGTACAATTGTTTTGTGTTCGTAATTAAGATTTTTTAGCTAAGAGGAAATCATGTCAAAAATCGTTAAAGTTATCGGTCGTGAAATTATCGATTCACGTGGTAATCCAACTGTAGAAGCAGAGGTATATTTAGAAGATGGTTCTTTTGGCCGCGCTGCAGCTCCATCTGGTGCATCTACAGGTTCTAGAGAAGCTTTAGAGTTAAGAGACGGCGATAAATCACGCTTTGGTGGTAAAGGTGTATTAAAAGCTGTTGCTAATGTAAATGGTCCAATAGCAAAGGCTATTGTAGGCAAATGCTCTTGCGATCAGTCCGGTATTGATAAGATCATGATAGAGCTAGATGGTACTGAGAATAAAGATAAGTTAGGTGCAAATGCTATCTTAGCAGTATCTTTAGCAGTAGCTAAGGCAGAGGCAGCTTCACGCAAGGTTCCTCTATATAAATATATCGGTGAACTATACGGCCATAAGGGTAAGTATGTAATGCCACTTCCAATGATGAACATTCTAAATGGAGGCAAGCATGCAGATAATAATGTGGATATTCAGGAGTTTATGATCCAGCCTGTAGGTGGCAAGAATATCCGTGAAGCTTTACGCATTGGTGCTGAAGTATTCCATGCTCTGGCATCAGTATTAAAGAAGAAAGGTTTATCAACAGGTGTTGGCGATGAGGGCGGTTTTGCTCCTAACTTAAAGTCAAATGCTGAAGCTTTTGCCTGCATCAAAGAGGCTGTTGAAAAAGCAGGATATGAGTTTGGTAAAGATGTAACTCTAGCTATGGACTGCGCTTCATCAGAGTTCTATAACAGCGAAAAAGGTCTATATGAGTTAAAAGGTGAGGGCAAGTCATTTACCTCTCATGAGTTTACTGATTATCTTGCTAATCTAGTAAATGAGTACCCAATTGTATCAATTGAAGATGGTCAGAATGAGTCTGATTGGGATGGCTTTAAATACCAGACTGAAAAGTTAGGTTCACATGTTCAGTTAGTTGGTGATGATTTGTTTGTAACTAACACCAAGATCTTAGCTGAAGGTATTAAAAAGGGTATTGCAAACTCAATCTTAATTAAATTCAATCAGATTGGTTCTTTAACTGAAACATTAAATGCAATTAAGATGGCCCATGATGCTGGCTACACAGCTGTGGTATCACACAGATCAGGTGAAACTGAAGATACTACAATTGCTGATCTTGCAGTTGGTACCTCATGCGGTCAAATTAAGACTGGTTCTATGAGTCGTTCTGATCGTATTGCCAAATACAATCAGTTAATCAGAATCGAAGAAGAATTAGGTGACGATTGCGTTTTCTTAGGAAGAAAGGCTATTAAAGGTCAAAACTAAGTTTTAGATCCTTTTTGATTGAAGATTTTTGGTGCCAGGACTTGTTCCTGGCGTTTTTGTTGGTGCTCATTGAAATCAAAATTTAAGAGGTAATCTCAAAATTATGGTAAATGCAAAATAAATTTTACAAGTTTAAGAGTGAATGAAATGAACTTTTTGATCTTACTTTACTTTTTTAAGTTACATTTGTGTTAACTTGATACAAAATACTTTTGAAGGAATTTTGTCATGAAAAAGAAAACAATTGCTATTGTAAGTTCATGTGCTGTAGCTGTAGCAGCAGTTGTATATGCTAGCGGTGTTTATTTTACAAAATCGGCTGTAGATAATGAGATTGAAAAGATTAATGACATCTCAAGCCAAGGCGAGAATACCTCTCAGGAGATTGCCTCTGTTGCTCATTTTAATGTTGAAGATAAAGGCTTTTTCTCACAAAAAGGCACACTTACACTTTCATATCCCCCATATATTAACTTTTCAATTCCTGTAAAAATTGAGCATGGATTTTTAAATGCAGAGATATCTTTTGATACAAAAGATATCAACAACTATTTATCAAGACAAAAGCTTTTATCTCTTGATGGAAATACTTTAAAGAGCTCTGCAAAGTTAAAAATAAGTGCTTTAAGTCAAAGTGCAACTTTAAAGCTAAAGCTTGATGGAAGATATCTTGACAGATCAATAAATCCTATTTCCGCATCGGTTAAAGCAGAGTTTGATAAAGATGAGAACGTTGATTTGTCATCTGAATTTAACAGTATCAATCTAGACTTTATTGGAAAAGTCGATTCTCTAAAGTACAAGACCAAGTTTACAGGAATCGGCGCTCTAAAGAAATTTGATGAAATGGAACTATCAACTAAAGGTGTGAAGACTATTGGTTTTAAATCTGATAGCTTAAAAGCATCATTAGAAGCTAAAAATCAAAAAGATGATGGTACCTTTGATCTTAAGTTTAAAGCCAAAGGCGATAATCTTGATTATATAAAGGATTATGATGCAGTTATTACTGTAAGAGGTATTACAGCTGATGCTCTAAGTAGCCTGTATACAGGAGCTGTAACCGGACTTCCAAACTCAATTCCAAATATAAAAGGCATCGACATTGATAAATTTGAAGGCGTAATTGATGATAAGATTGGCTCTTTAATCGGATTGTATGATAAAAAGAAACTTCCTATTAAAGCTTATGGCAAACTTGATTTTAAAGTCTCAGAAGATGAATCAGTTCCTGTGGTTAACGGAAGTATCAACGTTACAACAAAAGAAGATCCTGGTCAGACCATGTTCTTTGTAAAAAAGGATAAGGAGTACAGCTCAGAGATTAAGATTGTAGATTCAGAAGTTTATGTAAACAATGAACGCATGATGTAGCGAGTTGTTCTGATTGATAAGCCAAGCTCAGAATTTCATACTTTGTGCTTTTAACGCCAAAGTATGAAAATTCTCGACGGTTAAATCCCTGCTTTAATTTTTACTAACGAATTTGATAACATACTATTTCCCTATTTAACATAAGGTTAATGTTTCAATAGATGCTATACTTTAGATTAAAGATCAGAAAGTTTTTAGGACGATGACATGAAATTTACAAAGCTACTGCCAAATTCATGCAATTTTAGAGATCTTATTGACAATAATAGAGTATATGTAGATAAGACAGCTTTAATTTGCCAAATTGCAAAAGATGAAAAAGGCCCATATTTCATTTCACGTCCACGACGCTTTGGTAAGTCAACTCTTATCAATACATTCCATGAACTCTTTGCTCATGGAACAGAGAGGTTTAAAGGTTTAGAGATTGAACCTTTATGGAAAGACAAAACATATAAGGTTATCCATTTAGATTTTTCTACATTCAGAGAGGTTCCTTCAAACAGTTCTTTTAATAAAGAATTTATAGATGCCTTTAAGCTTTCACTTGAAGAATCAGGTATTGAGCCTACAAAAGAAAATATAGATAGTCCGGCTAACTTGCTAAAAAAGACACTAGATACAGAAAGTGAAGTGGTATTGCTAGTAGATGAATATGATGCACCATTAACAGCTGTCTTAAATGATAGCAATGAATTTGAAGATAGACGCAAGATCTTATCTAACTTCTATATGACAGTTAAATCATTTCAAGTAAAATTCCGTTTCATCTTTATTACAGGTGTAACTTATTACGCTCATACTTCTATATTCTCAGCATTTAACAATCTAACAGATTTAACCTTAGATAGCGATTATGGTGCATTATTAGGCTACACCAGTGAAGAGTTAGAAAAGTACTTTAGTGAGTATATTGATAATGCTGTAGTGACTTTAAATAAGAAGTTCCCAACAGAACGTTATACACATGAAAAAGTTGTTGAAGAACTAAAGCGAAATTACGACGGATACAGTTTTGATGAAGATTGTATGCACCATGTCTACAATCCTTGGTCAATATTAAATTTCTTAAAATCACCACATAGAGGTTTCATTCCTTACTGGGTATCATCAGGCGGTTCAACACCAACGTTTTTAGTTAATTATCTAAAACAGAAATTAAAAAAATATAATGCTGATGAATTACAATCTCTGCTAGGTATTGACTCAACAGTTAATAAAGATACTGATTCTTTATATCCAAGTATTGAAAACATATCTAACATTGATTTATTTGCTATCTTGTACCAGGCAGGCTATTTCTGTATTAAGTCAGCTTTTGACGGCTATTTTAAGGTTGGTATTCCCAATCTTGAGGTAAAGAAAGCTTATTCAAACCTTGTATTAAATCAACTTACAAAGTCCCAAGACTCTAAGTTAAGATTCATTGAACCTTTCAAAGAAGTTTTAGCATCAGGAAACTTAGATAAGATAAAAGAGCTCTTCAATACCCTTATCAATGAGTTCTCCTATGAAACCGTAAAGAAGTTTAATGAAGCATGTTTTAGAGATGTACTAAAGCTAGCCATGCTAACCTTTAATGTATCAGCCTCAACAGAGGTAATGGGCGCTTGTGGCAGAGCAGATATTACAGCTGAAGCTGGTAAGTATCTGTATGTCTTTGAATTAAAGGTAACAGATAACAGTAAAGACATTGACACAAAACTTACCGAAGCTAAAGATCAAATCATTAAGAACAAGTACGCAAGACGTCTTACAGATAAGACTGTAGTACCAGTAGCTTTAGTCTTAGAGAATAACTCTAAGAGTAGAGATAAGAGTGATACTCCTGTTTGTGAGATTGTTGCTTTAGAAAAAGTTTAATAAGACTAAAAACGGTGAATTAGTTTTCACCGTATTCTTGAAGATGGATTGAAGTAGTTATTACCACTTCTTCTTATCACCAAAGATTTCATCAAGATCGCTCTTATCGGCTAAACTCTGACCATCAGCGTCAGCCTTTTCTTTCTTAGCAGGATCTTTTATCTTAGTTTCAGCATTGATGCCATTTAAAAGGTTTGTTAGAAGATCTTCTTTTTCAGTAAGCCAACCGTCTTTTACACCAGAAGCTTTGATAACACTTAAACCTTTATCAATAAGCTGTCTGCAAGAACCTATTTGACGTAGTCTTTTCATTTCGAAAACTTTCTGAATTAAGTTTGAAATGTTAACTTTTAGCACCAGAATGTACAGACGACGATCTTCTTTATTTAATTGAGATGGATTTAAAGGAATACCTGAGGTCATCTCTGACTTTAAGATGCTACGTAATCTTCTGATAACACGAAGTTGAGCAATAGCCATAGCATCATTTTCAGGGGACTTAAAAGTACTTAATTCTTTGTAATTGGTTTTTAGCTCGGCAATGATCTTTTCTTCGTTAGCAATTCTGTCTTTTACCTCATCACGGGTTTTAGGATCAATTGCTCTTTTTCTTAAAGCTCTGATAATTCTGTAGTGAAGAACTAAAACTAGTGTTTTGGAAAATGCAACTTGAGCTTGGTTTAAAAGCAGTTCTTCACATTCGGTGATGATGTTTCTTGCTCTAGTAGAGATAAGTCTAGCATCCTGCTCACGGCGGGCAACATAATCACTGTACATATTCACAATGATTAAAAGAAAACTTGCTAGAAGAACAAATATAACAGCTATTGTAATAAACATAATCGCTTCTCAAAACCGAAACATTCTCGTTATTATAACGGTATACAAGACAATTACTTAAGTTTATGGGTAATTTTTTTGAACAAAATCGTAAAGTTACTCAAATTTACAGGTAACTTTTTTGTCTCCCCAGTTATTTATGACATTTCGAGCGTCATTTTGAGGTCGAGATGTGACTACTTGATGTTGAAATTTAGTTTGCAAGGCTTTGTTAAATCGTTTGCGATGTCACTTTTATACAGACTAATTATGCTATAATTCCTGCTGTTGTATACAAATTACAACTTAATTTTACCGGTAACGAACCGCCTCTGCTAAAACATAGCAGAAATAAAAAATCGGCAGTTGCAGACAGCTGTAGTCAAATAAACAATTGATTACAACGGTTCACTGAACAAGGAAAGTACCATCTATGACAACATTGATTAAGACAGCTGACTTCATTGAGTCTGTCTGTGATGCGATTCAGTTCATTTCTTATTATCATCCAAAAGATTTCTTAAAGGCTATGAAACATGCCTATGAAATTGAGCAGAATCCATCAGCAAAGAACGCAATCGCACAGATCTTAGTAAATTCAAAAATGTGTGCAATCGGACACCGTCCATTGTGCCAAGATACAGGTGCTGTTACCTGTTTCGTTAAGATCGGTATGGATGTTCGCTTTGAAGGCGACATGACTATTCAGGAAATGGTGGATGAGGGTACTAGAAGAGCATATGCTTTCCCAACAAACCCTCTACGTAAGTCAATCCTAATGGATCCATTAGGAAAGAGAATTAACACAAAAGACAATACTCCTACTGTAGTTCACATTGAGATGGTTCATGGTAACAAGGTAGAAGTAGCTATTGCATCAAAGGGTGGTGGATCTGAGAACAAGACCCACATGAGAATGTTAAACCCATCAGACAGCGTAGTTGATTACGTATTAAGCCAGATCCCTCTAATGGGCGCTGGTTGGTGTCCTCCAGGAATTATTGGTATCGGCGTTGGCGGTACTCCTGAGAAGTCTGCAATTTTAGCTAAAGAAGCTTTAAATGATCCTATCGATATCCAGGAGTTAATTGCTCGCGGACCTAAGAACGCTGAAGAAGAGTTAAGACTTGAGCTTTATGACAAGATCAACAAGTTAGGTATCGGTGCCCAGGGCTTAGGTGGTATTACCACTGTTCTTGATGTTAAGGTTAAGACCTACCCATGCCACGCAGTATCAAAGGCTACTACAATTATTCCTAACTGTGCTGCAACTCGTCACATTGATTTTGAGTTAGATGGTACTGGTCCAGCAACCTTCACACCTCCATCATTAGATGACTACCCAGATATCGAAATTGGTGGTGCAAGTGCAAATGTTAAGAGAGTAAATCTTGATACTATCACTAAAGAAGAGATTGCTTCATGGAAGATGGGCGAGACCTTATTATTATCAGGTACTATCTTAACAGGTCGTGATGCTGCTCATAAGAGAGTATGTGACTTAATCGCTCAGGGTAAGCCTCTACCTGAAGGTGTTGATTTCCACAAGAAGTTCATCTACTACGTAGGACCAGTACCTGCTGTAGGTAATGAAGTTGTTGGCCCTGCAGGTCCTACCACTTCAACTCGTATGGATAAGTTCGTTGAAACCATGCTTTCACAGACAGGTCTATACGGAATGATTGGTAAGTCAGAGCGTGGTCCTGAGGCTATCGCTTCAATTAAGAAGCACAAGGCTGCTTACTTAATGGCAACCGGTGGTGCTGCTTACTTGGTATCTAAGGCAATTAAGTCTGCTAAAGTACTAGCATTCGAAGATCTTGGCATGGAAGCTATCCGTGAGTACAAGGTTGTTGATATGCCAGTAACTGTAGCTGTAGACAGTGAAGGTAACTCAATCCATAAGATTGGACCTGAGCAGTGGTCAAAGAAGATTGCTGAGATTAAGTTCAAGTACATCTAATTAAAGTACTTAAACTAAATTGAATATCCTCTAAACTCAGAACTAGGGGATATTCATGAGGGAACGCTTTCTTGAAATATAGAAGGCGTTTTGTTTTGTTTAAGCAAAAATGTCTCTCCGCTTTTATTTCCCTTACAAGTTTCTCAATCATATTATTAGCTTTGAATAAAGATGCACTTTACTGCAATTTGTAAAAGTTTCATAGTTCTCTCACGCAACGTGTTTTCAGTTCTAGAGCATACTTTATTTAGCAAGTGAACTATTAGCGGCAAATGCCTGTAGCAACTGTTTTAAGATCTCAAGTCTTGATCTAGACTCACTTTCAGGTACGTTGTACCTTAATGAGCTAGGACCAGTGATTCTGTATTCATTATGTTTACAGGTAGTCATGAGTCTAATCAGATAGTCATTAGAGATCTTATGATTCTGATTTAACTCAATGATGCCTCCTTTAGCGTCGCCGTTAATTCTCTTAATTCCAAGCTCGGTTGCTAAAACCTTTAAAGATGATATCTCAAAGAGGTTTTTAGTAGCATCTGGCAAGAAACCAAATCTATCAATTAGTTCAACTTTAAGATCTTCAAACTGATCCGATGTTTTACATGATGAAATACGTTTGTATAAAGACAATCTGGTATTTACATCTGCAATATAGTCAGTTGGTAGCAGACATGGTAAGTGGAGATCGATTTCACATTCATTAAGAGTGATCTCTGCTAGTGATGGCTCGTGACCTTCTTTTAGAGCTTTAACCGCAGCTTCTAACATCTCAGAGTAGAGTGAGAACCCTACAGATTCAATCTGACCTGACTGTTCTTCACCTAAAAGCTCACCAGCACCTCTAATTTCCATATCGTGGGTAGCAAGAACGAAGCCAGCACCTAACTCTTCTAATGAAGAAATAGCATCGAGTCTTAATTTAGCATCTTTTGATAACAGCTGTTTAGGAGGGGTAAAGAGGTATGCATAAGCTTGGTGATGAGAACGTCCTACACGACCTCTGATTTGGTGTAACTGGGCTAAACCTAAAAGATCAGCTCTATCGATGATGATGGTATTAGCTGTAGGCACATCAAGACCATTTTCAACTATAGTAGAGCAAACTAAAAGGTTAAATCTTTGGTGATAGAAGTCTCTCATCACCTTTTGCAGATCACGTTCATTTAACTGACCATGACCAATACCGATTTTTGCCTCTGGTACTAATTTAGCTAATTGTTCTGCTCTTTGGTTGATGGTTGCAACATCATTATGCAGGTAGTAGACCTGTCCTCCACGACGCAATTCACGCATGATAGCTTCACGGGTTAAGGCATCAGATTTTTCTGTTACAAAGGTTTTAACTGCAAGTCTGTGCTCTGGTGGAGTTGCAATGATAGAGAGCTCTCTCATTCCTTCCATAGCCATGTTCAAAGTACGAGGAATAGGAGTTGCTGTAAGAGTCAGCAAATCAACCTGAGCTCTAATTTCCTTTAAGCGCTCTTTTTGTTTTACACCAAAGCGGTGCTCCTCATCAACAATGATAAGGCCTAACTTTTTAAATTTAATGTCTTTTGATAGAAGTTTATGTGTACCGATGATGATATCAACACTACCTTTTTCTATCTCTTTTATTACCTCGTTTTGTTGTTTTACTGTTTTAAAACGAGATAGAAGTTCAACATTGATTGCAGTACCTGCAAATCTGTCTTTAAAGTTTTGATAGTGTTGCTCTGCTAGAATTGTAGTAGGTACTAGGACTGCAACCTGAGAGCCTGCTGATGCCACCACAAAAGCAGCACGTAGGGCAACCTCGGTTTTACCAAAACCTACATCACCGCAAACTAATCTGTCCATTGGCTGTTCTTTTGACAGATCGTAAATAGTGTTGTTAATGGCAGCCATCTGATCAGGAGTTTCCTGATAGCCAAATCCTGAAGCAAATTCATCCAAAGCTTTTTCATCAACTTTAAATGCAGTACCTGCGACAGCTTCACGGCGAGCATAAAGATCTAAAAGCTGAGCTGCAACATCAGTTACCTTTTGTACTGCTTTAGCTTTCTTTTTAGACCAAGTGTCATTACCCAATCGTGATAAAGGAGGATTCTCAGATCCAGAGTATCTTGCGACCTTTGATAAAGAGGTAATAGGGATATTGAGCATATCACCATTTAGGTATTCTATGGTTAAGAATTCACCTTTGATGCCTCCAATATCCAAGATCTTAAGACCACGATAACGACCGATACCATGGTCAATGTGAACTACGACTTGACCTTCTTTTAAGGATGAGAGGTTGCGGATGATGGTATCCTGAGAGAGCTTCGATTTATATGAAGCTCTTCTTTGTTTTACAACTTTAAAGCCTAAAAGCTCACTTTCTGTTAAGACACACAGTTTTGATGATGGAAGGATCATACCTTCATCAAAAGGAGCAATAGTCATCATCATAGGTGCTTTTTCGTTTAAAAAGTCCTCAAAAGATGAGGCTGCTTTCATGCCAAATTTATCAACTAAAACTTGAGGCATGATCTCTCTTAAGGACTGACGCCTTCCTTCAGAGAGCGCACAGATTAAAATTCTGTAACCGTGACTGATTTTGTCATCAGTAAAGGCAACAAAAGCTCTTGATGATTCTTTTTCCTGATGGTTAAAAGCAATCTCTGGTACCTTTTCAAAATCAGTATTGTAAAAGCCACGTTTTGAGACTGAATCTTTTGCAAAAGGATTTTTGTATAAAGAAATTCTTTCAAACTTTTTTAAGTTATCATTAAATTCTTTAGGAGTTAAAAATACTCTTTGAGCAGGCAGAGTTGGGTGATCTGAGTTACCAGCGTACTCTAAAGCTCTTTTATGAACATCTACATCGAAATCGTCACAAGCTTTAGTTACATCATCTACAGTTATGATTTTGAACTTTTCATTTAAGTAGTTAAATACAGGTTCAACTTCACTAAAGAATAGAGGTAGATAGTATTCAATACCAGCTGGAATTGCTCCTTTAGAAATTGCCTGATAGATAGGATGATTAGTAAGATTTGCTCCTATAAAGGCATCTCTATAATTACTTCTAAACAGACTGATACCTGACTCATCTAGAGGAAATTCATGAGCTGGTAACATTGAAACAGAATTAATTTTTTCTAATGATCTTTGGGAGTCGACGTCAAAAATTCTCAAGCTATCAACTTCATCATCAAAGAAATCTATTCTGTATGGTGTCTTAGAACCCATAGGGTAGATATCGACAATAGAACCACGTACAGCGAATTCACCTGGAGAGAGTACTTGCTCTACAAGGAGGTAACCATGAGTTGTAAGATCTTTTTTCATCATGGTGATGTCACGTTTATCACCAACTTTTATAGAAAAGCTTTGCTTTTTTATAAAAGACAAAGGAGCAATTCTTGGCATTAGAGCTTGTACAGTAGTAATGACAATACCATCTGACATCTCAGGCATTGCAGCTAAGAGTTTTATTCTTGAAGAGACAATATCCTGATGAGGGGATAAAGTATCATATGGCAAGGTTTCCCAATCTGAGAAATACTCAATGTCAGTTTTAGGAAGTAGAGCCTTTAAATTGGTTCTTAAGCTTTGAGCATCAAAGCTATCGGCACAAATTACTAAGATAGGACAAGATGTACAATCGTGTGTAGCTTGCTCATAAATAGCAGCTATGGCTCCTGTCAAACCTGTAGAATTTAAATTACCAATTGATTTTACGGTATTAGAAAAGGTTGCATTGATGCCACCCTTTATAAGATCTTTTAACTGCATTGTTGTTTGCTTTTATGTTTTTTTGCCTGAACTGTCTTCAATATCTATTTTTTAGCAATATATTGAATTACACGATCTATCAAATGTCACACGATACTATCAGTAAGAATGACAAGATGAATCATCTTGATAATACAAGGTGATAATAAATAACAAGTTGCGTTATACTATTCACAATTTTACATCATTTGTGTGTTAGCTAAAATCTATCGTAGTAAAAACATGCTGTCTTTCTTTAAGAAGAACGACTGATGTTACTTATGCTAGATAGATTAAATTCTGCAAATTGGCACAATATTAGACTGAAAATGAAATACCTGAAAAGCCATATTTATCTATTAGCTTGGTTTGTGTTTATCACAGCCTGTGCTTACATAATCCCATATTTTTCTAATGATTACCGTTACATGATGATTGAGGGTACTCAAGATCTTGTGTCATCATTTAGCGACATTGTAGTATCTCAATATCGTCACTACTTTACTTGGGGTGGTAGAACCCCTCCACATGTATTAGCTCAGCTGTTATTATGGGGCGGTAAATATGTGTCAGCTGTAGGTGCTGGTCTTTGTTATTTAGTTTTGATCTACTTAATCTATGTTCAAGCTAAAGGCAAAAGAGTAAATCCATTTAAGCTTTTAATTCTGCCTGTACTTTTTATAACTGTAGCTTTATGGTTATGTCTGAGAGCCTATGGTGAAGTTATCTTTATGTTAGTTACCTCATGTAACTATCTGTATACCACCACCTTCATTTTGGCATTCCTTTTGCCTTATAGATTTTCAATAAATGCGGATAATTGTAAAAAGACAGTACCTTTTGCAATTATGATGTTTCTGTTAGGAATCATCGCAGGCTGGTGTAATGAGAACACAGGATTTGCTATCTGTGCAGCTAACTTCCTGTTATGTCTATATCTTTATAAGGTAAAGAAGTTATCTTTCTGGCATATCACAGGTTTTGTTGGTACTTGTATAGGCTTCTTAGTTTTAGTATTGTCTCCTGGTAACAATGCTCGTCTTGAGATGATGGAAACAACTGGTAGCTTTAATTACTTCTCCCATTTAGCAGTGACATTGGATATTTTCTTCTTAACCTTGTTAGAAGAATTACCTTTAATTCTGTCACTTGTTTATTTACTCTTTATTGCTTATAAAAATAAATTCTTTTCAAAAGATAAATTTGCTGAATATAAAAATGATTTTATAGGAGTGTTCTACCTCTTTATCTTTGGATTTGCATCATTGGCAATTATGATTTTTTCTCCTAATTTTCCAGCAAGAACCGCAACTCCATTTACCTGTGCTTTGATTGCTTGTATATCAGGTGTTTACTTTATTTTAAAGAAAGAAGATATAAAGGTAATGCCAAAAACATTGACAGTATCTTTATACACTCTATGCTTTGTCTATATTCTAGTTACAGGTGAGAATGCCTTAGGCGGACTTTTAAAGGTAAAACAGGATATGGTGGAGCGTGATTATGAAATTCAACAGCAATTAGATGCAGGAGTAAAAGATCTGGTGGTAAGTCCTTTGACAGTTGAAACCTCTCGCTATATCTTTGTGGCAGATGTAAGAACTAAGCCAACATTTTTTGCAAACGAGATTTTAAGTCGTTTCTATCATGTAAATTCCATTGTCAGAACCTGCGATTTTGCAAAAACTGTAAAGCACTCTGATCTTATTATCTATCAACATTACGGAGAACCTGTATGCTCAGTGAAGAAGCATTAGTTAAAGCTGTAAAGAGAGCTCTGTTGTCTCAAAGTGATGACGGGATGGTAAAAGAGCTTTTAGTTATCCATGAAAGAGAAAGGCTTTCTCAAAGATTTGATGCAATAAATAAAATTCACGGCAAGAGTGCAGCTGATTTGATGGAGGATGACGTTTCATCAAGACATGATTTAGTAAAAAAGAAGCTGGCCTTTAAGGTCAGCTCCACTCGTTTTCCTCTGCCAAAATCACTTAGCAGAGGTCCTGTTAGAAAAACTCACAATCGAGGCAATTAGTCCCAACCGTTAGCATCATCCTCAGTTACATCTGAGGATTTTATTTTTGATGAATCTGTCTTCATAGCATTCCATACTCTGTTAGTTATCTTAGTTGTTTTAGCAGGAGTAGGTTGCATAAAGTACATGGTCTTTAATTTCTCATCTGAAAGCATAATACTGTCATTTGACTTAAGCTCTTCAGATAAGTTGTCCATAGCCTCATCAACTGGTAGAACATAACCTAACTCGTCAGAGAGTTTTCTTGCGTTCTCAGGAGTTAATAGCCAGTCAAACCATTTCATAGCGTTGTCATAGTTCTTTGCGCCACGAGGTACAGTCCAGCTGTCATACCAGAAGATAGAACCTTCTTTTGGAATTACATATTCAATATCGTATTTGTGTTTACCATGTGCGGCTAAGTGTCTGCCTTGAATAATGTCACCTGAGTAACCAATAGCTACACAAATCTCGCCTGATGCAAGATCTGTTACATAGCGGTTAGACTGGAAATAAGCGGTGTTAGCTGCCAGATTTGTTAAGATCTTTTTAGCTTCTTCGTAATCTTCAGCTTTCTGAGATAAAGGATCTTTACCTAAGTAATGCTGAACAGCTGAGATAACCTCAATAGGAGAGTCAATTACAGCAATACCGCATTTTTTGAGCTTGTCAGAATTTTCTTTTTTGAATAGAAAATCCCAGGAATCAATTTTGTAATCTTTGCCAAAGATCTCTTCAATCTTTTGCTTGTTATAGCCAATACCGATGGAGATCTCAATATAAGGGTATGCGTAGTCATTGTTTGGATCTAAAGTTGCCATCTTTTCTAATCTTGCATGGTTTAACTTGACCCAGTTAGGAATTTTTGAATGGTCGATTTTTTGTAATGCACCTGATTTAGCCATTCTTGGTACATAGTAGCTTACGACTACAGCTGCATCAAAGCCGGTATTACCAGCTAATAATCTTGCTTCCTGTAATTCATTTGAATCGTACTCTACATAGCTTGTTTTAAGACCAGTATCTTTTTCAAAGTCAGCTACAGTGTGTTCTCCAATGTTGTAGCTCCAGTTCCAAATATTTACTTTATCGCTGTTTTCAGCCATCGCGCTATTTACAGTACCTAAACATACGGTACTTAAAAGGCACAAAGACAATAGCTTCATTATCATTTAACCTCTTTTAAAGTTTATACGCCGAATTAACGGTCCTATCTCTTAGTAGAACATGCCAAATCACAAGTGTCAAACTTTATACTCAAGAATTCGCCATATTGTCATATTTTCTTTGGTTTTAGAAAAATAGACCTTCCTATGATCTTGAAAAGACTGTGAGTTAAAAGACATCACCTACAGTGATTCGATAATTGTTGTAGAGAAACTCGATGTCTCAAGAATAGATGCAACATGTAATTAAATTGAGATATTACAGTCTTACAAGGCTCCATTAGATGGTATCGTTTACGCTTAAAGAATTCATTACCTCAAAAATATCGTTTAGATAGTTATTCATTTGCTTATCAAAATCTGAGATTTAGGATTTGCTCTTCTAGGTCACCTCAGCTCCTATTCAAGAACTTTCAGAGGTGTCTTATTAGGCTGTGCAATGCAGCCTCTCTTTTCTCCTTTATATCGTCAAGTCTCAAATTTACCTAACCTTACACTTTTCGTGATGTTTTGCTTTATTTTGAGTATTTTGAGCAAAATTATAAAATTTTTAAAATAAATATATATAATGATGCATATTATTAAATATTACGTAATTATCTTCTAAATATTAATGTTATAGATATGTTAATGTCATTTTCTGTTGAAAATTTTAGATCAATTTGTAAAGAACAGAAGTTATCTTTTGTATCTGATAAGGCAACAGAATTAGAGAATAATGCATGTTCAATTACAAATAACAATAAAATTAGATTACTTAAATCATGTGTCATTTATGGAGCAAATGCTAGCGGAAAGTCCAATTTGTTAAAAGCTCTTGCTACCATGAAAAATATTATTACTTCAAATAGAGAGGTAAATTCAGAACTACCTGTAGTCCCATTTTTATTAGATCCAGCTACTAAGAATGCGCCTAGCCTATTTGAAGTTAATATTAGTATTGCTGGTGACAGGTTCCAGTATGGTTTTTCTTGCACTAAAGAAAAAATTATTAATGAGTGGTTATATGTATATCCACATTTGACCGGTAAACGTAGAACATGGTTTGAAAGATTATATGATCAAGGTTCTAAAAACTACGACTGGAATGTTACAAATAACATTAAAGGAACAAAGACCGTTTGGGTTGAAACTACGAGAGAGAATGTTTTATTTTTGTCAAATGCTGTATCTTTAAATTGTGTATCATTAAAGCCTTTGTTTGATTTCTTCAGCACAGGAATCGCTATTGTTTTAAGCACGGATTTTATTCCATTAACATTCACTACGGATATGGCTTTACACAATAATAAAGAGGAGATCCTTAATTTTTTAAAAGCTGCTGATTTAAAACTTACTGATTTTAAAATAAAAAAAGAAAAAGTTGATTACCAAAATATCAAAGGGCTATTGCCAGAGCAGATAAGAGAATCAATTGAAAAAAATCCTGATAGTTTAATGTCAATGAATATAAAAACGATTCATTCTGATAAGATTGGAAATCAAATAGAATTTGATTTAGAAAGAGATGAGTCTGATGGTACAAAAAAGTTATTTAAATTTGCAGGACCTTTTATAGATGTATTAAAAAAAGGAAGAGTTCTTGTGGTTGACGATTTAAACATAAGTTTGCATCCTTTTTTAATGAAGTTTTTAGTTGAACTTTTTCACAATGAAAACACTAATCCAAAGTGTGCTCAATTGCTAGTGACAACTCATGAAACATCAATCATGACTCAAGATATTTTTAGACGAGATCAGATCTGGTTTACAAAATTAAACAGTTGCCAAATGACAGAATTATTTCCTTTGACAGACTTTAAACCATTAAAGGGAAGTTCAAAAGAAAGATTAGAAGTTAAATATTTTAAAGGTAAGTATGGGGCATTGCCTTATATTGATGTTTTCAGTTTGAACAAATTTTGAATGAGTATTTCAGTGTAAAATAGTCCAAAACACGCAACTTTATCTATTTAAAAGGTTAAATGATGAGTAACAGTAATAAATTTAACTCTTTTCGTAGAACACGTGTTAGTTCTGAAACTAGAAAATCATCAGTAAAAAATGAGTTAAAAAATGTTTTAATTGTCTGTGAAGGAAAAGTTACTGAACCTGCTTATTTAACCCTGCTTATTTAAATGAAATTTTGAAACACTATAGGCTTATCAATAATGTAAAAGTTGTATCATCTAATAAGGGATCGTCGCCAGAAAATGTTCTAGAGTGTGCTAAGTCGTTTATCAAAAAAGATGGTTATGACCAAGCATTTTGTGTATTTGATAAAGATAAACACTCAACATATAGCAGTGTTGTCAATAACATTAAGAATATAAGAAACATCTCTTCCATTAATTCTGTGCCCTGTTTTGAGTACTGGTTATTACTTCACTTCGAATATACAATTTCTGCCTGTTATACAAATAGTGATCCTGTTAAATACGTGATTGGTTGTTTAAAAAGATATGACCCATTATATTGTAAAAGTAGTAAACAGGATTTTTCTAAATATATAAAAAAGGTTAATATTGCTGTAGAACATGCTATACAGTCATTAATAGATGCAAGCAGCAACGGAACAGATGATCCATCGACTCATATGCATGAATTAATCTTGTTTCTGCAAAAATTATCAAAAGAAGTTAATGATTGAATAGATTGAAGTTCGTTGAAATCTTGAATCTTTGTCAAAACTATCTATTTCATATTCTGTATAATTTCCATAAAGCCTTTTTCAATAAACTTAAGCTAATCAGATAAGCGTACATAGGTAAGAATATTTTTATGGAAAACTTTCAATACTGTTTACCCACAAAATACATCTTCGGTCAAGGTGTTAGTTCTAAAGTAGGTCAGACTATCTCTTCACTTGGATATAAAAAAGTTTTAATTGTCTATGGAGGAGGATCGGCTGTTCGCTCTGGTCTTATCTCATCAATTAAAGATCAATTGGCATCATTTTCTATTGGTTACACCTTGTTAGGTGGAGTAAAGCCAAATCCAAGAGCAGATCTAGTATATGAAGGTATTGAAATAGCAAGAAAGGAAAAAGTAGATTTCATTTTGCCTGTAGGTGGTGGTTCAGTAATAGATACAGCTAAAGCTATTTCATTAGGAGTAGCTGACAGTGAGCAAGGTGATTTTTTTGATTTTTATCTTAAAAAGAGAAAGCCCGTGTCCTCTTTAAAAGTTGGCGCTGTGCTTACCATTCCTGCAGCTGGCTCTGAAAGTTCAACCTCATCTGTAATTCAAAAGACAATAGGCGGTCATATCATTAAATGCGGATGCTCAAGTGAACTGAACAGACCTTTGTTTGCCATATTAGATCCTGAACTTACCTATACTGTAAGTAAATACCAGACAGCTTGTGGTATCACCGATATGATGGCTCATATCATGGAAAGATACTTTACAAATTCAGAGTGTGTTGATGTTACAGATAACATCTGTGAAGGTTTATTGAGGGCTATCATTAAGAATGCTCAAACAGTAATGGAAGATCCTCGTAACTACAACGCAAGAGCAAATATTATGTGGGCAGGCTCTTTAGCTCATAACAATATCTGCGGTGTTGATAGAGAACAGGATTGGGCAACTCATCACTTAGAACATCAGTTATCAGCTTTATATGATGTAGCTCATGGAGCAGGACTTGCGGTAATGTTTCCTGCCTGGATGGAGTATGTCTTAAAGCATGACGTCATGAGATTTGCCCGTTTTGCTTCAAACGTCTTTAATGTTGCATTTGACTTTGACGACCCTTCAGTTACAGCAAGTGCCGGTATTGATGCATTAAGATGTTTCTTTAAATCAATAGGAATGCCTTTGTCATTTAAAGAAATTGGAGCTAAAACTGAAGACATTCCTTTGCTTTTGAGTATGCTCGGTGTAGATGAGCAAAACAATAGTGAAGGTAAGTTTGTTGTTTTATATAAGAGCGATTGTGAAAAGATTTACTCTATTGCAGCAAACTATAGTGAACATAAGATAAATGAACAGTAGATATATTGGCTCTTTTGGTGCACAGTGTCTTTATTAGTGCTCACTTTGCGCAAATTGTATATCGTGATACCTTACACCATTAAGAGCCAATATCTTATAAAAAGATAAGCTAAAACAAAATAAAAGCTAGGAAAATAAAATGTTACAAAGACATAGATATCTTGAGTTGCTCTCAAGAGAGTATGACAACCGTTATGCGGTTTATACCAAGCTGATTAACCTCAATACTGTTTTATCTATGCCAAAAGGCACAGAGCATTTTATTTCTGATATTCATGGCGAATATGAATCTTTTAAACATATCTTAAATAACGCCTCAGGCGTTATAAAAGAAAAGGTAAGATTAGTCTTTACTGATTACACTAAAGAGCAAATAGATGAGCTATGCACTCTCATTTACTATCCAAATGAATGTCTTTTAAACAAAGAAAAGGACGGTAGCACTGATTTAAACTCTTTTTATACCAAGACCATACTCGATTTAATTGCACTATCAAATTACCTCTCCTCAAAATACTCACGTTCTAAGGTAAGAAAAGCCATTGATGGAGACTTTTCATACATCATCGATGAGTTAATGCATGCTAAATCAGATGATCAAAACTCAAGAATGGCTTACCACCGTTCTATTTTAGAGGCGATTATCAAAACTGGCTCTGCTAAATATTTCATTTTAGAACTGTGTAAACTTATCAAAAGATTAGCTGTCGATAGACTGCATGTCTTAGGCGATATCTTTGACAGAGGTCCTCACCCAGATAAGTGCATGGATCTTTTAATGAAATATCATGATCTTGATCTGCAATGGGGTAATCATGATGTACTCTGGATTGGTGCCTGTTGTGGTTCTGCTTTGTGTGCTGTGAATGTACTTTGTAACAACATCCGCTATAAGAACTTTAAAATGCTTGAGAATGGCTATGGTATTTCTTTAAGAAAACTTGCCATGTTTGCAAATTCTACTTATAAAAATGAAAATGACTTTCCTGCAGACCATAAAGCTGTAGCTGTTTTGGCTGTAAAACTCATAGGTCAGCTAGTAAAAAGACATCCTGAGTATGAATTAGATGACAGATTAGTATTAGATGGTCTTGATCTTAAAAATGGTTCAGTTACTTTAACTGATGGTAAGACTTATAAGTTAAAGACAACTGATCTGCCAACTGTAGATAAAGCTCATCCTTATGCTTTAACTAAAGCTGAACAGGAGGTTGTAGACGATTTGGTAGTTTCCTTTACAGGTTCAGTAAGACTTAATAACCATGTAAAGTTTCTGTATTCTAAAGGTACCATGTATCAGTGTTTTAATGGCAATTTGCTCTACCATGGCTGTATCCCGTTAGATGAGGATGGCTCCTTTAAAAAGATTAAATGTGACGGTAATGAACTGTCTGGTCGTGATTACCTTGATTTTTGCCAAAAGAAAATTCGCGAAGCTTATACCTTGAGAGATCAAGACCATTTAGATTTCTTATGGTACATGTGGACAGGTCCATTGTCACCTCTTTCCGGTCGCAGAATGAAACTCTTTGAAAGGCTGTTTGTTCAAGATGCGTCAACCTGGCATGAGCCTAGAAATCCTTACTACACCTATTATTACGAAGAGAAAACCTGTAATCAGATCTTAAGAGAGTTCTCTTTAGATCCGAACAATGGCCATATCATCAATGGTCACACTCCTATCATGGCAAAGGACGGAGAAACTCCTGTAAGAGCAGGAGGAAAACTTTTAGTTATAGATGGAGGCTTTTGCAAAGCTTATCAGGCTAAAACAGGTATTGTAGGCTATACCTTAATCTATAGCTCACACTATTTGCATTTAAAGGCTCATACTCCTTTTACTACCATCAAAGATGCTATTGCTAATAACAGTGATATTGCGGACTTGCAGGTAATTTCTGTTGAAGATTTTAAACAAAGAAAGATGGTTATAGATACAGATCTTGGACAGAGGATAAAAGAGCTTATCTCTGATCTTGAAGATCTTTTAGAGATGTATAAGCAAGGTCTATTAAGAGAAAGATTGACCGATGAAAAGGGTAATCCTTTTATCTAGATTTTATCTGTGAACCCCATAGAGTCTATTTAAGAAATAATATAGTTCATTTAAAAACGTTAGGTACTCAATTTAAATAACGTTACGATAGTTTATAAAGATCACAAAAATAGCCACGTGAATTTTGAATTTAGGTTTAAACATGAATTTTTTAATTTAAAATTTTCAAAAATTTGAGGTTAATTAACCTTTATAAAAAAATCTTTACAATTAGGATTGCTTCAAGAGTTTACTAGGTTAATTAACTAAGTTTAATAATCATAATTATTTAAATTCTTTCTAACTCCTTGTAATAAAGCCATTTCTGAATTAAATCGGTATTTTTTTGCAAAAACATTACATCCGTTCACTAGGAAAAAAAGGATCTTATCTATATAATCATCATGCTTGAGAAAGCGATTATGTTTCAGTTAAAAAAGAACAGAAACGTTTACGACAGATAAAAAAATCTGTTTGAACTTAATTAGGAGTAATCATGAAAGAACAGTGGCGCGGTTTTACCGGCTCTCATTGGGTTGATGACGTTAACGTTAGAGACTTCATTCAGCACAATTACACACCTTATGATGGTGATGAGTCATTCTTAGCAGGTCCTACAAAAGCTACAGATAAGTTATGGGGCGAGTTACAGCAGTTACAGCATGAAGAACGCGCAAAGGGCGGTGTTCTTGATATGGAAACTGAAGTAGTTTCAGGCATTACTGCTTATGGTCCAGGTTACATCAGTGCTGATAGCAAGGATCTTGAGAAGGTTGTAGGTTTACAGACTGATAAGCCTTTAAAGCGTGCTTTCATGCCATACGGCGGTATCAAGATGGCTGAAGAGGCTTGCACCACCTATGGTTATACCCCTAACCCTAAATTCCACAAGATTTTCAATGAGTATCACAAGACTCATAATCAGGCAGTATATGATGCATATACTCCTGAAATGAGACTTGCTCGTAAGAACAAGATCATCACTGGTCTTCCAGATACCTATGGTCGTGGCCGTATCGTTGGTGACTACCGTCGTGTAGCTCTATACGGTATTGATTTCTTAGTAGCACAGAAGAAAGCTGACTTAGCAAACTGCGGTTGCGGTACCATGACTGATGACATCATTCGTCAGCGTGAAGAGTTAGCAGATCAGATCAAAGCTTTAAATGCTATGAAGGTTATGGCAGAGAGCTATGGCTTTGATATTTCACAGCCAGCTAACAACGCTCGCGAAGCTGTTCAGTGGTTATACTTTGGTTACTTAGCTGCTATCAAGACTCAGAACGGTGCTGCTATGTCAGTAGGTCGTGTATCTACCTTCCTGGATATTTATATTGACCGTGACTTAAAAGAAGGCACCCTAACTGAGGAAGAGGCACAGGAGTTAATCGACCACTTAGTTATGAAGTTACGTATGGTTAAGTTCGCACGTATTCCTTCATACAACCAGTTATTCTCAGGTGACCCTGTTTGGGCAACTCTAGAGGTTGCAGGTTTCGGCATGGATGGCCGTCACATGGTAACTAAGAACGATTACCGTTTCTTACACACCTTAGAAAACATGGGTCCATCACCAGAGCCTAACTTAACAGTTCTATACACTGAGAAGTTACCATTAAACTTCAGAAAGTATGCTGCTAAGATTTCTGTTGATACCTCATCAATTCAGTACGAGAACGATGATGTAATGCGTCCTGTATGGGGCGACGATTACTCAATCTGTTGTTGCGTATCTGCAACACAGACTGGTAAGGAAATGCAGTTCTTCGGTGCTCGTGCAAACTTGGCTAAGGCTCTTCTATACGCAATGAACGGCGGTATTGATTGCAAGACCGGTATGCAGGTTGGCCCAAGATTACCTAAGATCACCTCAGAGTACTTAAACTACGACGAGTTAATGGCAAACTACGATATCGTTCTAGAGTGGTTAGCTGATCTGTATGTTAACGTATTGAACTTAATTCAGTACATGCACGACAGATACTACTACGAAGCAGCTGAAATGGCTTTAATCGATACCGATGTACGTCGTACTTTCGCAACTGGTATTGCAGGCTTCTCACACGTAGTTGACTCATTATCAGCAGTTAAGTACGCAAAGGTAAAGCCAATCCGCAACGAGAACGGCATTGCTGTTGACTTCGAGGTTGAAGGTGACTTCCCTCGTTACGGTAATGATGATGATCGTGCTGATAAGATTGCAGTATGGTTATTAAGAACCTTCTTAACCAAGTTAAAGAAGCGCCATACCTATCGTAACTCAGAGGCTACAACCTCTATTCTTACCATTACTTCTAACGTTGTATACGGTAAGGCTACAGGTTCATTACCTGATGGCAGAAAGGCAGGCGAGCCTTTATCTCCTGGTGCAAACCCATCATACGGTGCAGAGAAGTCTGGTTTATTAGCATCTCTAAACTCAGTTGCAAAACTACCTTACGAGTATGCTTTAGACGGTATTTCAAACACCCAAACCATCAGCCCAGATGCATTAGGTCACTCAGAGGAAGAGCGTGTTAAGAACTTAGTTCAGGTAATGGACGGTTACTTTAACCAGGGAGCTCACCACCTGAACGTTAATGTATTCGGTACTGAGAAGTTAATCGATGCTATGGAGCACCCAGAGAAGCCTGAGTATGCAAACTTCACAATCCGTGTATCAGGTTACGCTGTTAAGTTCATCGATTTAACTCGTGAGCAGCAGTTAGATGTAATTTCTAGAACTTGCCACAAGGCAATGTAATTTAGAAAAATTGCACTATAATCTGTATAAAGAGGGCGCCTTTTGGCGCCCTTTGTCTGAATAAGATAGAATTACTTATAACGATTCAGAGCATCAAGTATCTATCAGAAACTAGAATTTATAGGACACATGTAATGACTCAAGGTTATATCCACTCTTTTGAAACTTTCGGATCTGTAGACGGACCTGGTGTTCGTTTCGTGGTCTTTATGCAAGGTTGCCCAATGCGTTGCCTTTATTGTCATAATCCAGATACTTGGAAAATGAAAACAGGGGAGACTTACGATGTTGATACTGTAGTCAATAAGGCCATGCGTTATAAAAACTACTGGGGCAAAGATGGCGGCGTTACAGTAAGCGGTGGCGAAGCATTAGTTCAAATTGAATTTGTAACTGAATTATTTAAAAAGTTCAAGGAACTTGGTGTAAACACCTGTCTTGATACTTCAGCAGGTCCTTATAGAGATACTGATGAGTATAAGCAAAAGTTCGATGAGCTTATGAAATACACAGATCTTGTGTTATTAGATATTAAACATTCTGACAGTGCTGAACACAAAAAACTAACAGGTATCGGCAATGAGAACATCCTGTCTTGCGCTCATCATTTAGATGAACTGCATATACCAGTATGGATAAGACATGTTTTGGTTCCAGGCATTACTGATAACAATGAACAGTTACAGAATGTAAGAAAGATCATTGATTCTTTATCAAATGTCAAAAAAGTTGAAGTACTGCCTTATCATTCATTAGGTGTACATAAATATGAAGCTCTAGGTATTGATTACAAGCTCAAAAATACTCCAATGCCTGATAAATCATCAGTTGAAATAGCTTGTAAGATTTTAGGTGCACATCAAGACTAAGCTAAACTGAATAGTTGCACACAGAGATCCCTTATTTTGAAATGTTTGCATCAACATAGCTTATACAGATGCAAACATTGCTTCATGCAAATCTAACTTATTTACTCATCTTCTTTAAGAATAGATACTTTTGCTTTCTATTTGAAAAGATTCTTTTACTTCAGCTTTTTTACGCTAACAGCGCTGTTCTTTCCTGCAAAGGCAATTACGTAAGCATAGATACTTTGAATCATCCTGTTTCCCATAAAAGGTTCAGCGTAATTCTTCCATTCAATTTGAGACAGTGCTGTTTCACTTAAGGTTGCTATATCCGAACCTGTAGGCTCTACTTTAATCTCTATGATTACAGCTTTGGTATTGCGCTCTGCTTTAAAGGTAATATCATGATAACCGTTGCCTGATTCATAGTTAGAATGTAATCAGTGATGAGATTTTCACAACAGGTAAAAATTCCATTTAAAAAGCCATGATAGTAGTTCTCTAAAGGAGCTTTAGTTGCTGTATCTCTGACTGAGACATATTTTTGTAACATGTCAAAGAAGATGTCATAGATTTCTTTTTGATTGCCACAAGACAAAGCATCAACAAGCTTATTATGCGGTTATGCTTTATAAATTCAGAGCCAAATTTTGACTGAAAGATCTTGATAAGATAGTCACGTATCTCAAGATTAGGAAGTTTTGCACAAATATTATTGTATCTTATACTGCTATCATCTAAGGCGTCAGTTGCATTCCAATCTACTGTTAAATATCCTTTGTGTAGTAACAGAGACCAAAAGTCGTCAAAGCTATTCTCTGATAAAATGTCATAGTTCATGGAATCGTTTAATTGAAAGGTAGCAGACTTACCATTAATTAAGATCTGAATGATATTTGTTGCATAACCAGACAAATTATCGAGTTTTTCTTTTAAATCTTTATCTTTATTAGAAACAAGATCACACCAGTAGGTATCTGTTTTAATTTCTGAAGCTATGCCTTTTCGCTTTTGTTCAAAATTGTTTTTTACAAAGTTAACAACATCTACAGGATTAAAGATTTCTTTGTCGTAGAATTTGTAACCACCGTAGTACTCTTTTACTATTGGAAAACAATATTCAAGATCATAGTCTTTTAAGAACTTTAAGGTCTCATCTTCAGTAAAACCAAACATGCCAGTGTACTTTCTTTTATTAAAGATTATAAAGTATTTAATATATATTTATTAAATGCTATATTTATTTTTTTGATATGAACAACTACCTATTTACTTGCTAAAGAGGTAGTTGTTAAAAGTTAAGTGCTAGGGCACAGTAGCATTAAAACAGTTCTGCTTTTTACTTTAATCTTTTCACCTGCGTGATACCTGGTACTCATATAGAATGGAGTTACGTCTTTACCAGGTCCTAGAGATGTATTGATGAACTGGTACCAGCTCTTATCAAGGTGACCTGGAACGCATGGTATTTCGATAGTCAAATCTTCCCAAAAGGCATTAACAAAGATGTAGGCATACATCTCTTGTTTACTGTAGTAGTATAAAAAGCCAATTGAGTGAGACATATCAGACCAATCGGGCTGGAATGGTTTTATACCATGCCACTGGATCTTGGCATTAGTGAGCAATTTGTCTAATTTATGGTGAGGTGTATCATTTACATGCTTAATTTTACCGATTCTGGAAAGACCAATTAGTGTCTTGGTAAAATCAAACATCTCACGCTGTTGCTCATTAAGATCCCAGTTTAAATAGCTAAGCTTATTGTCCTGGCAATAGGCATTGTTATTACCATTTTGAGAGCGCAGTACTTCATCTCCCATACAGATCATTGGAGTACCCAGTGAGAGCATGGTAATTGCCATGAAGTTTTTCACCTGACGAAGTCTTAATTCATTTAAATGAACATCATCGGTAGGGCCCTCAAAGCCGTAGTTTGCTGAATAGTTGTTATCATTACCATCACGGTTATGTTCTCCATTAGCAAGATTATGCTTGTGTGAATAGCAAACCATATCGTACAAGGTAAAGCCATCATGACAGGTGATAAAGTTAACAGACTTTTGAGCATCAACCATATGCTCGTTGTAAATATCAGGAGAACCTAAAAGTCTTAAAACAAACTTTTTGACCATACCAGGATCTGCTCTCATGAAGCTTCTGACATCATCTCTGAACTGTCCGTTCCACTCTCTCCATTTAGATCCTGAAATAGCACCTAACTGATACAGACCGCCTGCATCCCATGGCTCTGCAATTAACTTGGCCTCAGCAAGTCGTCTGTTTGCATCAATAGACAACAAGGTAGTGTTGTCGTTCATTGGGGCGCCAAATTTGTCACGGGTTAGAATAGAAGCTAAATCAAATCTAAATCCGTCAACATGCATCTTCTCATGCCAGAAGACAAGTGAGTCAATAATCAGGTTTCTTACAACAGGCTGGTTAGCATTTAAAGAGTTGCCACATCCAGAGTAGTTCTGATAATAGCCATCTTTAATGATGTAGTAGCCATCCTTATCAAAACCTTTAAAACAGTAACTAGGACCGTTCTCATCACCTTCAGAGGTGTGGTTGTAAACCACATCTAGGATAACCTCGATGCCGTTTCTGTGAAGGGCTTTGACCATGTCACGGAACTCTTTTACAGGTCCTTCAATACTTTTATCGGAACTGTAGCCTTCGTGTACTGAGAAAAATGCCATAGGACTGTAGCCCCAATAGTTATCCATATTAGGTCTAGCATCCTTTTCATCGAACTGATATACAGGCATGAGCTCTACTGCTGTGATACCTAGCTCTACAAGATATGGGATCTTTTCAATAAGACCTTTGTAGGTGCCTCTTAATTCATCTGAAAGACCTGAACTTTTATCAGCCGTAAATCCTTTTACATGCATCTCATAGATGATGGTGTTCTCAAGTGAATGGTGAGGAAAAGTATCAATACCCCAATCGTACTCGTCCACATTGATGACAGCACTCTTAGGTGCATATTTAAAAGCAAGCTTCTCGTCTTTAGGTAAGAATCTTTTGTAATCATCAGGGAAGAGTACTCTTTTTCCATATGGGTCAATTAAGATCTTGTTAATCTCTTCTGCCTGAGATTGTGCCTGTGGACTGTCTACAGTTTTTGTTACTCTATAAGCATAGATTTGACCAGCACCTATATTGTGAACAAATACATGCCAAAAGTAGGTGGATTTAAAAACTGTAGAGGACAGATGTACTACATAAGGGGAATCGTCATCTACTGCATCGAACAGTAAAAGATCAATTTCGGCTGCATCTGGTGCCCAAACGGCGAAATTTACACCATCTTTTTCAATAGTTGCACCTAAATGTCTGCAGTGACCTTGTGAAATAATATAATTCTTGTTGCTCACGTATACCGATCCTTGATAAAAATTGGTTTATATCTTTGTTCATATTCTGAATATAGATTGAGCTTAGTTGAAATCAAGTTCAGTTTAATAAAATGAAATCTCTAATCTTATTCACTTTTTTATTTTGTGCTCATACGCACTTACACAATTGTTGTACTCAATTGTAGCAATCCTGCTTTGAAAACTCTTACAGCTTATTCATCTTTCTGTGATGAAATTCATCAATAATGCTTTACTTCTAAATTTAAAGCACCGATGTAAAACATAATTAAAATAAACTAAACTAAACAATAAAATCTATCTCAATGTTCATTTTTAGGGCGTAGTTAATCATTATGACCTAAATTATGTTATTTTTGACGGTATGCAAAACAACTATGGATGCAACTGATTTTGCAAAAGTTCTCTTTTACGAGGATCACCATTTCGTTTACCAAAGATGTAAATTGATTAGCAAATTGAGTATGCACAACACAATTCTTCATTGGAGTTTATAGTATGGCAGATTTAAACTACATTGCTGCAGGTCGAATCAACACTACTCCTCTCGATCTTAATGGCAATCTTGATAAAATTCTCAAACAATGTGCACAAGCTGTAAAAAAAGGTATCTCTATTATAGCTTTTCCAGAACTTGCAATTTCTGGTTACAACTGTGGTGATCTGTTCTGGCATAGTGAGTTAACTAAAGGTGCACAGCATGCTTTGTTAAATTTAAAGTACTCACTGCCTGAGGGGATAGTTGTAGGTGTAGGTCTTCCTTTAACCGGCTCTGATAATAAGACTTATGATGCTTATGTTCTATTAAAGAAAAGCAAGATCATAGGTGTAAGTGTTTTACACTCATGCTATAACAGCTGTGACTCAAGAGTTCGATTCTTTAGAACTCCTTGTGTAGAAGGTTTATCTTTTAATATAGGTTCTGAGATCTTTACCCCTGCAAACACTTTTGAGGTTAAACTTAATGTTTCTTCAAAACAGACAGTAACCAAGAGCGTTGGTGTTTACTTTAATGAAGGTGATTTAGCTTATCTTGATAAGGTAGAGCTTTTAATCTGTCCTGAGGCCAAGCGTTTTGAACTTTTTGATGACAAAAAGCGTGTTGTAGATGCTGTAGCCTTATCTTCAAATCTAAAATGTACCGTTGTAACAACTAACTTATTAGGCTGTGAAAGCGGTTCTGATATCTTTGATGGTCTGTCAATTATTGCTGATGACGGTAAGTTAGTCTCACAGAGTAACTATCTGTCATTTAAGCGAGCTGATTTTGTAACAGCATCATCAGGTATCAGTGAGTTCTTAAATGAGTATGACACTATTGTTAGAGCTGTAGCATTAGGTCAGTTTGACTGGATGTTAAAGACCCGTTCTCATGGTTTTGCTCTATCTATGTCAGGTGGTGCTGATTCAGGTCTTTGTGCAACTTGTGTCTGCTATGGTCAGTTAGCAGCACTACAAGAGTTAGGCTATGACGAGTATAAAGAGCTTTTATCAGCATTAAAGTTTGAGGTACCTGCTTTTACAGGTGATAAACAGTCATATGTAAAAGAAAAGATCATGCCTCAGGTCTTAACCACTGTATATCAAGGCTCAGCTGTATCAGGCTCTGTAACCAGAACCGCAGCTTCAAAAGTTGCTCATAACATCGGAGCAACTCATTATGAGTGGTCAATTGCAAAGTTAGTTGAAGATTATGTTGCTATCATCAATGGAACAACACCTGATGATAAGCTTAACTGGGATCGTGACGATTTGACATTACAAAACATTCAGGCTCGTTCTCGTGCACCTGGTATCTGGATGATCGCAAACCGTTATAACAAGCTTTTAATGTCAACCTGTAATGCTTCAGAGGATGCTGTAGGTTATTGCACTATGGATGGAGATACAGCAGGTGGTCTATCTCCAATTGGTGATATTTCTAAGAGCAGAATTCTAAAAATCAATCAGCATATAGCTGATGATGGTATTGAGGTTGTAAAAGGAGGCTTGAAACTTGATGTTCCTGATATGTCATACATTTCAGCTCAGGCTCCAACTGCTGAATTAAAGCCAGGTCAGACTGATGAGCGTGACTTAATGCCTTACGTGATTTTAGATAGAATTCACGTTTTACATCAAGAAGAGCTATTCACTCCACAGAGAATTTTAGATACTTTAGCAGAAGAGTATCAGAATTTCTCACGTGATGATCTAAAGCTGTTTGTAACTCGTTACTTTACAAGACTTGCTGTAAATCAGTGGAAGAGAGAAAGGGGCGCTACCACTTTTCATATTGAGAAGACTGATTTAAATGCAAAATCAGGCTTTATCTTCCCATTACTAAATGATGGTTTCAGATCATTGCTTGAAGATCTTAAATAACGTTTAGTACTAAAAAGTCTTAGATGCGCCTTACTAACAGATATTTGCTTTGTTTAGTTGGCGCATTGATTTTAATAAAGGTATAAAAAGCTCTAAAGAAGACTCTTTTTATAAAAACATGAAAGTAGTGAAAACAGCTTTGAAAGTATGGCAAGCAAATTTTTGTTTATACTATTCAATCTTCATTTAAAAGCAGTTTGTTAAAGGAAAATCTGTCAATTTTCTTAATCATCAACTTATGTTTATAATCCATATCTTTAGCGATTTTAGATTTGTCAAAGAGAATTGCAATTTCTCTTTAGGTGAATTTAAGCTCTCTTAATTTTGGAAGATCGTAAATCTCATTGTCAGTTACAACGTGATACAACCAGCGTAAATAATCTTCAGGATCATGAGGATCACTAAAAGCAACAGAAGTCTTTATGAGGTTTAACAATTCTCCTGGGTAAGGAATTTTCTTAAAACTAGTCATGATTTTTTTTAACAGTCGATTGTTCTTCTTACAGATTTTTACTTTGTCTAAATATCGATTGAGAATAGATTGACCTATTTCTAATAGATCGCTTTGGGTATATCGATCAAAGTTGATCAAAGCATCAAATCTTCTAGTGAGTGCTTTGTCAAAATGTTCATACAAATTGGTAGTTGCAATGATGACAATATCATTAGGTAAACTATCGAGGTATTTTAGAAGAGTAGAGGTTACTCTGCCCATTTCTCTTAGGTCATTTGAATCGGTTCTATCAAGAGCAAGTGCATCTATCTCATCAAATAAGATAATGCGCTTGTTGTAAGAGTTTATTGCAGTTATTTCCTTGAAAAGTTTCGATAAATTTTTAGAAGTCTGTCCTAATTTACTGTCTATTATTTGGGTAAATTCAACAGAATAAACGTCCTTTTTCAGCATTCTTCCCAGTTGCTTTACAGCTTCTGTTTTACCTGTTCCTGTTTTTCCTGTTCCTGTTTTTCCTGTTCCTGTTTTTCCTGTTCCTGTTTTTCCATGAAACAAAATTTACAAACACCTAAATTCCTTTTTACGGCATTAGCAACACCTATGATGTCCTCTGTAATGACTTGAGGCAGAAGTAGAGGCTGTTCCTCAGAAGTTGATATCTTTTGCAGGTATTTTATGTTTCAATGGTATCAGTAATGTCATTAAATCCTGATTGAGGAACGAAAGAGTTAGGATCAGTTACCAAAGACATAACATAATGAGCAAGTTCATGATCTCCCATTTCATCATAACATTTAGCAACTGTATAGGCTGCTACTTTAAAACTCGGCTCATTATGCTCAGCATGATATCTAATCAGTTCAACTACGTCTCTTTTCTTCATATTTACCTTGATTAGTAGATAATATCATAAAAATAAAGATGTAAGATACAATAAAAAATATACCTTGCTTAAAACTGCGTTTGGAGGTTTCTTTTTATATCTTTGAAAATGGAAGCCAATAATAGATAGAGTTGATTTTTGTCTTTAGGATTAAGTGTTAAAAGACAAATTTATTTTGGAATTTAAACTCTGTGGCACCTTATGAGCACATTCAAAAACGGTTTGCTAATCTCTTGTAGGAAAGAGGAGATAATAGTGCGTTAAAAGTCTTCAAGAAGCTCATTGTTACAATCAATCTCATCACTGGGATTTTTTTCTTGAAGAGGAGGAATATCACAATCTAAAGCCTTTGCAATCATACCTAAACAAGAGACATGATCACTTATAAAGATCTTATAACGATTTACTAAATCGTTAAGTATATTGGGGCTTACATTCGTTGCTTCAGACAACTATTTTTACAGATATTCCTTTTTGCTCTAAGGCAAGCGAAAATTTACTTTCAAGATATTAGTCATTCATTATTTTGTCAGCTCAATATTTCTCACCGTTCTTAGCAATTATTCCGTTTATATAGCTATTAAATTCTTTGTATTTCAAAATATTATAAAATACGTATTTTTTTTTTGCTTACTTATGAAATTATCCTTGTACTAAAATATTGTACGAGGAGATTTTTTATGAACAGTAATCAGTTATTGTCAAAAACTATAACTGTATTAAGATTCCCTTTAATAGTTGCAGTTGTTTTTGTTCATTTTTATTGTGATACAGTTACATATCATGGAGTGGAGATTTTTGATGCACATTTGGCAACAACTCCTAATGGAGAAATACTGCTATCTTTGTTGGATTTATTTGCCTGTCAGCTTCCAGCCATTGCTGTGCCGTCTTTTTATATTATTAGTGGTTATTTGCTATTTTTTAAGTCAGATGTTTATACCTTTGAGCTTTACACGAGAAAGGTAAGAAGTAGATTTTTTACTTTGTTCATCCCTTATGTGTCATGGATTGTTTTATTGATCATTTTTAACGCCATTAAAGAAAAGATTCTTTTTAATCCAAATCCTACTTCTTTAATGGTAAGGAATTTTGCTGCTTTTGACTATCTAAGAGCTTTTTTTGCTATCCAAGGAGATGACAAGCCTTACTTAATTCCTATGTGGTATGTAAGAGACCTAATGGCTTTAGTTCTATTGTCTCCAGTGATTTATTTCGTACTGAAAAAGTTTGGTAAAATCTTTTTAGTATTAGCTTTTGTGTTTTTTATATTACAAGTAGCTTTTGGCTCTGATTATCAAAATGCATTAGGTTGGTTCGATTACAAGAATAATCCTATAGGACGTTTTTTTAATGTGTCTGTGTTCTTCTTTTCTATTGGTGCGTACTTTGGAATAAATAAGAAAAATCCTATTAACTTTGTGAAGAAGTCGTGGCTTTTAACAGCAGTAATCTATATCGCCTTGTTAATTTTGGTGCAGTATGAATTATCATTATCTGGTTGGTATTTTAAAGAATTGCCTAAAGATGGTGTTTTCCCATTTGCTTTGCATAATTTAAGCATCTGTTTTGGAATTATGACTGTGTTTGGTCTAACTGCAAGCTTAATTGAAAAGGGAAAACTTCGAGAGATCCCATTCTTGTCAGCTAGTGTCTTTTTCATCTATGCATCGCATACATTTATAGAATGGAATATTGGTAGAACAATCTTTTTAATCTTTAAACCTCAAAATGGATTGACTGTTTTCGGAGTTTACTTAGTAACAATTGTTGTGACAATCTTAGTTTGTATGCTTGCTTTTATCATCATGCGTAGAGTTATGCCTAAATTTACCGCAATTCTATGTGGCGGAAGAGATTAGCACATTCTAAGTCGTAACATTTGAAGACGAGTCGGTTCAATTGCTAACTCGTCTTTTATATAGCAATGTGTTTGTAAAGATCGATTTTATTAGTTGGCGAGCATAAGTTTATTTTAATTTCACAAAACACTATCATCAATGATGTTGTAGTTCTGTTACTTTTGATTTCTTATCCTCATATTTATTTCAACAGAATAAAAACTATGGATTTACATTTCTTTTATATGTACTTAAAAGAAAGATCTAAAAAAGATATAATAAAGTCTTATAAGCTTATATCTTAAAAGGTAACTAATGAACAAAAAACACCCAGCTCAAAGACTTGATGTGATCATAGAGCAAGGATCACTATCTCCATTAGCAGGATTGAAGAAATTCTGGCCATTTTTAAAACCATATATCTTTTTAACCATATTAGGTGTTTTGCTTACTATCCCCGTAGGTGGCTTAGATGCAGCTGTTGCATCGTTCTTAAAGCCATTTATGGATAACGTAATGGTGGATAAAAATACTGAATTTGCTTTAAAGGTTCCTTTTATTATTATTGGATTTACCTTAGTGCAAGGTATCTGTATTTATACCTCAAATATCGTCAATACCTATGTAGGTTCAAGAATTTCAACTGATTTGAAATTAGCTTTATATAAGAAGTTATTAGTTAGTGAATCTGCTTTCTTTGATAAGAATACCTCAGGTATTGTTCTTTTAAGATTCTGTAATGATGCAGATTCTGCTACTACAGGTCTTATTACTAACGTAAAACTCTTCTTATCGAAGTTCTGGTCCTCATTAGGGTTATTGGCGGTTCTGCTTTGGAACTCATGGCAATTGTCTTTCATTGCCTTAGGTGTACTGATTTTGTTGGTGATCCCAATGAAGATTGCCAGAAAGAAGGTTATGAAGATCATGTCTAAGAATGTTGAGGCTCAGACAAAGATCAACACTACCTATGTAGAAACCTATTCTGGTATCAAGATCATCAAATCCTTTAACCTTATCAAGACTATGTATGAGAAGTTTCATAGAGAAGTTGAGGATATCTTTAAGTTCTCCATGAAGATGACAAGAGATACCAACTGGCTATCACCAGCTATGCATTTAGTAACAGCTTGTGGTGTTGCAGGCGTGCTTTACTATGGTATGTATTTGATTACCACAGGTGTAATCACCTCTGGTACTTTCGTAGCATTCTTAGCTGCTCTAATCATGCTTTATACTCCAATTAAGAGTATTGGTAATAACTATGTAGGCCTGCAAACTGCTTTATTAGCATTAGAGCGTATCTATGTTATCTTAGATACACCTTCATTTGAAGCAAATGATGGAGAGGGTAAAAAAGAACTTAAAGCTATATCAAAAGAGATTAAGTTTAACCATGTAAACTTCTCCTATGACGGTCAGAGAATGATCTTAAAGGATGTGAACTTATCAGTTCCGGTAGGTAAGAAAGTTGCTTTAGTAGGTAACTCTGGCGGTGGTAAGTCAACAGTATGCTCTTTGATCCCAAGATTATATGAATTAGATTCAGGCAACATCACAATTGACGGAACTGATATTACAGAATTTACCTTATCATCATTAAGAGACAAGATCTCTATGGTGTTCCAGGACAACTTCCTCTTTGATGGTACAGTAAGACAAAACTTAATGTATGGTAAAGCTGATGCTACCGATGAGGAGATTAACCGTGCTATCAAGAGTGCATATCTTGATGAGTTTGTACAGAAATTGCCAAATGGTATTGATACTGTAATCGGTGAACGTGGTTTACTTTTATCTGGTGGTCAAAAGCAGCGTTTAGCTATTGCAAGAGCAATTTTAAAGAATGCGCCAATCGTAATCTTAGATGAGGCTACCTCTGCTCTTGATAATAAGTCAGAGAAAGTGGTTCAAAGAGCATTAGATAAGCTTATGGAAGGCAGAACTACCATAGTGATTGCTCACAGACTTTCAACTGTTATGGATGCCGATAAGATCTTAGTTATCAATGACGGTCATGTTGTTGAAGAGGGAACACACAATGATCTGTTAGAAAAGAATGGCTCTTATGCAGTACTATATAGATCACAATTTTCTAAATCTCATCATGATAATCATAATTCTGAGAACGAGAAAATAGTTGATAAAGTTACAATTGATCAAATTAATGATAAAGATTAAATTATAAACGATAGTACAAATATTTCTGTAAAAGTTATAAACAGAAATGTGTAATTTTAAATGCAATACTTAACAGAGTTTTATTAGTAACTATAGATTTTGTTATAAGTAATAACTCTGTTTTTATTTGTCTTTTGACTGATTAAAGAGCATTTGTAAATTAATTACTAATAATTTAATTAAATTTACATAATTAGTTAACCTTACCATAATGAAAATGGCAAAGATGGTAGTGTGAAGAGTAGGTTTTATCAATACAATGAATAAAGATAGTTCTGATAAGATTATAAGAAATGTTCTTGCTTTGTCAGGAAGTTTTGTTGCTTTTGTATCTCTATATCTAGCCTATTCTTTATATTTTGGCTTTGCTCTTACAACTGTTAAGTTTTACTCTTTTAGGCTTTACCTGTTTATCTTCATATTTGAGTACTTGTTCTCAACTGCATTTACAGGAGTGAACAGAAGTTTTATTTTTAGAGGTATTTTTAAAGAATCTGTTGCTGTATTGCAGTTAACATGTTTTTTAATTTCTCTTTTAGTTTTAATACTTTTCTTACTACACAGTTTAGGTGATTCTAAACGTCTTGTTATTGGATATTTTGGCGTTATCTTTTTGGTATTGGAATTTAGTTCACGATTATTGATTAAATTCGTATTAGTAAGACTTTATAAAAACTCTAAGTTTTCTAATAAAATTCTCGTAATAACAGACAATGACTGTAGAAATACTATCAAAGGTTTATTAACAAATTTTGATTGGAGACGTGAAATTTGTGGTATTTCCGTACCTCAAATTTTAAAACAAAATAAGAAAATCTACGGTATAGATGTAGTTTGCTCATATCATACTTTATTAGATTATATTACTCATAACAATGTTGATGAGCTCTTTGTTACGGTTAATCTTGATGATAATGAAGAACTGAAGAATATCCTATCTCAAGCAGAGGAAATGGGAATTAGAGTTAATATCAAGATAAATCTTGAGGTGTTTGACTACTTACCTAAGTCTTTTATTATTGTAAGCAAAATTGGCAATCTGCACTGTATTTCAGTAAGTAGAAAGTTTGTATCAAATCAAAAAGCTATTGCAAAACGCTTATTAGATTACACTGGCGGTTTTGTAGGTTTCATCATCTTTTGCATAGCTTATATAGTATTAGCCCCAATCATAAAACTTGACTCTAAGGGACCTGTGCTCTTTTCTCAAGATAGAGTTGGCAGAAACGGCAGAATTTTTAAATGCTATAAATTCAGATCCATGATAAATGACGCTGAAGAAATTAAAAAAACATTGATGCCTCAAAATGAGATGAATGGTTTGATGTTTAAGATGGAAAATGACCCAAGAATTACAAAAGTAGGTCGTTTTATTAGAAAAACATCACTTGACGAATTGCCTCAGTTTATAAATGTTTTAAAAGGTGATATGAGCCTAGTCGGTACAAGACCACCTACTGTAGATGAATATAACAATTACCAACCAAAGCACAAAGCTCGTGTTTCTATGACACCTGGTCTTACAGGATTATGGCAGGTAAGCGGTAGAAGTAACATCAAGATTTTTGATGATGTAGTGAAACTTGATATGGAATATATCAATAATTGGTCTGTGTTTTTAGATATTAAGATTATTCTGCTAACAATTAAGGTTGTGTTGTTTGGAAAAGGGGCTAAATGATCATATTTTTGCTAAAAAAGGCTCTTCGTGCATATTTATGGGTAAATAATTGAAAGCAGAACACGTTAGAGCCTTAATTTAAGCTACTTTCAGCCCCTTACCACCTCGATTAGTAAGTGGAATAAATATATTTGAACATCCAAGTAAGATCATATCGAGCATATTTTGAATGTTTCTAAAGCCATAGGCTTTACGTAAAAACAACTTAATCTTGTTGTTTATAGCCTCAACTCTAGCATTGCTCAGTTGAGTCTCTATTGTATTGAGAATAGAGAGTGAAATAAATTCCGTGTAACCCCAATTAAGTCTGATATCATTTTACGACTTAATTGGAGTTTTAAATGGCAAAAATCAAACGTAATCCAGCAGCACTAAAAATAGCAGATCTTATCTTTGAGAATTACGATCTAAAAAATGCAAATGATGCCAATGTAGCATTAAAAGAAGTATTTGGCCCTCCATTTGAAAAGATGCTAAATGCAGAAATGGATGCACATCTTGGTTACGACAAAAACTCACAAGAACCAAAAGAAACTGAAAATAGAAGGAATGGTTTTGGAGAGAAAACTATCCATGGTTCTTTTGGAGAAACAAAAATATCAGTACCAAGAGACAGAGACGGTACCTTTGAGCCTGTAATTGTTCCTAAGCACAAGAAAGATGTTTCTGAAATCGAAGGCAAAGTTCTTGCTATGTATGCAAGAGGAATGAGCCAGAGAGACATCAGTTCAACTATTCAGGATATCTATGGCTTTGAGCTTTCTCAGGACAAAATCTCAACGATTACAGACACAATCCTCGATGATGTGCAGGATTGGCTCAATAGACCATTAAAACCGCTTTATAGCTTCGTATTCGTTGACTGTATATACGTTAAGATGAAGAACGAACAGGGGCTCGTGGATAATCATGCCGTATACGTTATTCTAGGAGTAGATACAGAAGGTTTCAAAGAGGTTTTAGGTCTGTACATTAGTCCAACAGAATCAAAATCAACCTGGATGAAAATCTTTGACAGTATAAAGGCAAGATGTGTTGAGGATATCCTGTTTTTATCCATGGACGGAGTCTCTGGCCTAGAGGATGGAGTTCATTCTATTTTCCCTCAGACCGTTGTACAGCGCTGCATAGTTCATCTGATTAGGAACTCCACCAAATATATCCCATCAAAGCATTTGAAGGCTTTCTGTGCTGACTGTAAAGCCATGTATGGAGCTCTGAACCTGGAATTAGCTGAAGCAGCATTTGAAGCGCTAAAAGACAAATGGGGAAAAGATTACCCAGGAGCAATAAAAGTTTGGGAGAATAACTTTAACCACGTACGACAGCTCTTTAATTGCCCATCAGATATACGTAGGGTTATGTATACCACCAATGCAATTGAATCCGTAAATTCAAGCCTTAGAAAGGTTACCAAAAAAGGATTCTTTGAAAATGAAAATTCTGTATTTAAGATTTTCTTCTTAAGGATCACTGGTGAACTTGCTAAGAAATGGAACAATGCAAAAATGCAGAATTGGGCTAAAGTTTTAAATCAGCTATCCTGTCTAGATGAAACGTCTGATAGAATAGCTATGTATATTAGATAAATATATTGAGTGGACTTAATGGTGTTTACACAGTTTATCGTTCACTCGGGGATGCGGACAAAATCCTGGACACCTTTGCTAATACTAACCAAATCTGAGCCTGTATTGTACCGGGCTCAATCCTCCTAATGTATTTTTGATTCTGTCGTTATTGTACCATTGGATATAATTACTCAGGTATGTTTTTAATTCATCTAAAGAAAGCTCTTCAATTGAATGATTATAAAAGCATTCTGTCTTCATTCTTCCAAAGAATCCCTCACAGGCGGCATTATCAGGACTGCAACCTTTTTTAGACATTGATCGTATAAGTTTGTTGTCATTAGTTAATGATATCCATCCTGGCCATCTGTAATGACAGCCTCTGTCAGAATGGATTATTGGTCTGCTGTCTGTCCTTTTAAGTTTTTTTATGGCTTCAGTTAAAGTATCATTTGCTAGAGTTGCTGTAGGTTTATCTCCTATCTTATAAGAAACAATTTCATCGTTGAAGCAGTCTCTTATAATTGACAAATAGAGTTTTCCCTTACTGCATGCAAATTCTGATATATCAGTCAGCCATTTTTCATTTGGGGCTGATGCAGAAAAATTCCGATTCACTATATTAGGTACTGCAGGAGAAAGTTCTCCAAGCTAAGAAGAGAAGCGTTTCTTTTTACGTTTGACAATCTTTATTCCTTCTTCTTTCATAAGCCTTCTTATGACTTTTTCTGAAAGCTTGTGGCCTGCGTTCTTTAATGCAGTATAGAGTCTTCTATAGCCGTAGCATTCATAGTTTTTTATAAATGTTTCTTTTAGCAACGCTCTGCTAGACTGATATTTATCATCTTTGAGCCGAGACTGTTCAACATAATAGTAGCTGCTTTTTGACATCGATAGAGATTTAAGCAGAGAGAGAATCGAATACTTGTTTTTTAAGGCACTGATAATTTGATACTTCTCTTTGTTTTTTAAAGCTTTTATATCAGTGCCTTTCCCTTTTTTTAATATTTCAAAGACCTCTGTCATCACGTCAACTTTCATCTGCAGCTCTTTTACCTGCTTTTTAAGCAGAGCTATGTCATCAGAACTTGCTTTAGAGGTTTTAGGAGATTGACCCTTTAGCTCATTTTTCTCATCTGCTACTTGAGTTTCAAGCGAATCGGTCCTTTTGATTTTCTTTTTCTTCTGTTGCAAGCCAAATACTCCGTATTTAAGATACTTTTTTTCTCCATATATATATTATATTGCGAGAAATGCCTTCTTCAATTGCAACATCACGAATGTTTTCTGTTCCTTCAAAACATCTTTTTAGGATCTGAAGCTTACGCTCTGCTGAATAGCCATCATGATCCATCTTAACCTTAAGATTTATACTCTTGACTCCACTGGGCATAAGATTTGGAAACTTACCATTTGTTGCCTTTCTTTGGTTTATCCATTCATACAGGGTATGCGCAGCTGGATAACCTAACTGCCTGACTGTAGGAACAACCTTTTTAATTTTGTCATACAGTTTTAATGCTGCAATAATTTGTTGGACTGTATATGCCATAGATCACCTCGTTTAGATGTCCAGGATTTTGTCCGCATCCCCCTCTCAATAGTTACCAATTTTTTTAGATTACAGACTACCTTTTTTAAGGTATTAGGTAAGAGTAGTTTAAGGAAATCAAATGATTATTTGTAGTAAAAATAGAATTTATAGAATAAGTATAATTTGCTTGCAATTATGTTTAGTTTCTTCTTTTACATTAGTGAATATACACCATTTCATTCAGATGATTATCGTTATTATTTATTTGGGGTAAATTTAAAGTCACTAATAACCCTGTATCTTGAAGCAACGGGTAGAGTAATAGGCCAAATTTCATCATGTCTAATAATGTCGCCTAGGAGTCATTTGTTTGCTGCTGTAATAAAATCACTTTTTTCTTGTTTTACTATTTATTTAATTATAAAGATAGGATTTATTAAAGCTTATAATTCCAAACTTAATGAAGTCTCTAGAGTTTTATTTTTTTGCACTATATTTATTTTGTTCTTCAATTTGCTTCCTACAATAGGTCAGGTTATTTTGTGGAATATTGGTGCAGCTAATTATCTTGTAACCTCATCAATATCGCTATTATTTGTTTACTTACTCCTTATTCAAAATAATAACAGTAGCAAATATTCCTACATTTGTTGTCTGTTGCTAGCATTACCTGCTGGTCTAAGTCATGAATTTCTAGCATTATTTTTATCTTTGTACTTTGTTTATTATTTTTTTACTGCCAAAAATATTAGCAAAGCTAAGCTTATTCCAATTGGAGTCTTTCTTGCTATAGGTGTGGCTATTCTTCTTTTTGCACCAGGAAATTATGCCAGACTTCATAGTGGTGGTTCTGCTTACGATACATATCTAAATCGATCTTTTATTGAGAAGATAGTTTATTTTGTTCAAAATGATCTGCCTAGTGTAATTGCTGAATTTAAGTATATAATTTTAATTTCTACGATTTTGTTAGGATTAAATTATTTATCAAGTAAAAAAATTGATCGAAGATCTTTAGAATTCTATTGTTTTGGTTTTCTATTTTTATTTTTGATGTTTTTAGCACCAACTGTTGCTAGAAGAGTTTTATACACTCCATTCTTAATATTCATGGTGTCTATTTCCTGTTCTTTAGCTACTTTATTAAACAATAAGTTTAGCTCTGTTTCTTATCGTAGTAAGTCTTTTTTTGCGCTTGTCTCTATCTTACTTGCAGGTATCTATTGGTTTACTATGCATTATGTAGCAATTGCTGTTTCCGTTAAATCAACTTATTATCAGCAGTATTACAGGGATAAGTTTGTATCTCAAAATCTAGATAATGTAATAATTCCAAATTATTATTAGACAATATGAAGTGACCTCCGCGAATGTAAATTCGTGGATTTACCGTGTAAAC
>ERZ1034855.19-NODE-19-length-105294-cov-15.716331_pt1 | contig 105294 bp, 83 predicted proteins | sample MGYA00520699_ERZ1034855 | MGnify/ENA primary metagenome ERZ1034855 (study PRJEB33766, sample SAMN09781730) | gut metagenome | biome: gut microbiome | host: Homo sapiens | place: Madagascar | study: EMG produced TPA metagenomics assembly of the PRJNA485056 data...
AAATTGTTGAAACAATAAGTAACATTTTTTCAGTTAAAGCAGCTGAATAGTAAAAACAGGTAAATACCGTTCCGGCAGAGAAAAAAAATATTCTTTGCCGGATTTAACTACTGCAGTTCTTGAAGAAGAAACCACTGCGGTGATTGATCCTGTCATTTCTGCGAGTTTTGTAAAAACTCGATAAGCAACGAAGTTGCGACTTGAGGCTCTCAAAAACATAAAAAAACATAAAAAATTTCAAAATTTCTAAACTTTTTCTCCAAAACATTGCCGAAAAAACATTTTATTATCTATATATATAATGTAGAAAAAAATTAAAAAAAATTGGAGAAAAATCATGAATGTAGAACCAAAAAGAAATTACCGCGACACGCTGTTTAAAAAGATTTTCGGGAGCGAAGAAAACAAGCATTATTTACTGCAACTTTACAACGCGTTGAACAATTCAAATTACAAAAACCCGAATGACTTACAACTCACGACAATCGAAAACATAATCTATGTTACGATAAAAAATGATGTTTCATTCTTAATCGAATCTGAAATGACGCTTTATGAGCAGCAGGCAACTTACAACCCGAATATGCCGTTGCGCGGCTTAATGTATTATGCTCAGCTTTATCAGGAATATTTAACAGGCATAAAAAGGAATTTATACAGCACCCGCCTGATAAAAATCCCGAACCCGAATTTCATAGTCTTTTACAACGGCCCAAAAGAAACAGAAGATGAAGTCGAATTCAAACTTTCCAACGCATTTATAACTCCGCAAGAATCGCCAAAATTTGAATGGACAGCAAAAATGTTAAATATTAACAAAAATCACAATGTAGCTCTTCAAAAAAAGTGCGAACCGTTGTATTATTATGTAGAGTTTGCAAACAGAGTTAACAGCAACATAAAGAAAGGGCTTAATGCAAAACAAGCAATGACCGATGCCGTAGATTACGCAATTAAACATAACTTTTACGGCGATTTTTTCAAAAAACAGAAAAGCGAGGTGCTAAATATGAGTTTGACCGAATTTAATCAAGAAGAATACGACAGAGAAAAACACGACGACTGGTTTGAAGAAGGAAGAATTGAAGGTGAAAAATCTGGTATAAAAAAAGGAATTCTTGAAACGGCTAAAAATATGTTAAAAGATAAACTCCCTTTTGATGTGATTACTAAATATACAGGATTGTCTTTAGCGGAAATTCAAAAGTTATAAAGAACTTTTTCTGAATAAAAGATTCAGAATCAAATTCGGAATAACGGGGAAATACCAAAATCCAGAATGGCGGGAAATTCTAACGCTGATTTCGGCAGGCTCAATCGACGCGAATTCTTTAATACAAAAATCAAGCCAAAGAAAAAGTCAGGTTCTTAGGGCGGAGCCTTAAGCCGGGCTAAAAAGTTTGGGGTGGTTTGGAGGATAGTGAGCGACGACTGAAAGTCGGCAAAATTCACAAGGTGAGTTTTGAGCGAATCTACCGAAAAGCTATGCTTGAAGGAGAAAAGACGCTTCGGAAGTAGAATTGTCTTTCCCCTTCAAAAAAAAGATTAAATTATTTTATTATTATGTAGAGTTTGCAAGCAGAGTTAACAGCAACATAAAAAAAGGACTTTCGCCAAAAGCAGCAATGACCGACGCCGTAGATTACGCAATCAAAAACAACTTTTACGGCGATTTTTTCAAAAAGCAGAAAATGGAGGTGTTGAATATGAGCCTAACCGAATTTAATCAAGAAGAATACGACAGAGAAAAACACGACGACTGGTTTGAAGAAGGAAGAATTGAAGGTGAAAAATCTGGCATAAAAAAAGGAATCCTTGAAACGGCTAAAAATATGTTACTTAAAAATATTCCATTTGAAATAATTCAGAGTTGCACCGGTTTATCTTTGGCAGAAATTCAAAAGTTATAAAGAACTTTTTCTGAATAAAAGATTCCGAATCAAGTTCGGAATAACGGGGAAAAGAATGTCATCCTGAACTTGTTTCAGGATCTATTCTGATAAAAGTTTTAATTTTTGCGAGTTTTGAAAAAACTCGTGAAGGAACGTAGTTGCGACTTGAGGCAGTCGAAACCACATTAAGAAATATTTTTTTCAAATTCAGGTGCTTTTTATCGCGCCCCTTAAGGGTGCTCTTTAAAAGCACCTGAATTTTATTTAATTAGAACTGGATTCGAACTTCAGCGACTGCGGAAGTTTTTTAATAATTTCCTTACAGAACTAGCCAACGCTAGGTGGCGTTACGAACCACACGTAAGCCGTAGTAGTCCTCGCGGTCATACGGGCTGCTGTTGCTACGGCTAGAAACAGTGCAGTAGTAGGCGTAGCTATACCAGGAACCACCGCGTCGCACGCGGTCAGAGCCGGAAGCCGAACCCGCAGCGTCAGTCGTGCTGTCGATTCCGCCATACCAGTCCCAGCACCATTCATATACATTACCGCTCATGTCGTAAAGACCGTAACCATTTACCTGTTTTGTCTTTACGTCACGCGTTCCTGAATCATTTAAATTTAATCTGTACCATGCTACGTCCCCTACTGTGTTACTTCCGGCATATTCGTAATTTTCGCCACAGCGGGCAAGATATTCCCATTCTGCTTCTGTCGACAGTCTGTAACCGTTTGCTGTAAAGTCGCAGGTTGCAGCATCCCATTTTTCATTATTCTCAGACGAAGGGATACTTGAATATTCAAGTGCTGCAAAGTCTACTCCTTCAACTTTGTAACATGGTGTTAAACCTTCTTTTATAGAAAGCTTGTTGCAGTACGCAATTGCATCATACCAACTTACATAGTTTACAGGATTGTTAAGAGCTGCGTTTCCTGTAAGCTCATTTCCGTTTGCGTCATTAGCCTTTGCTGTACTTGGGTCAAATCCCATTACATCGAGGAATTCTCCGCGGGTTACTTCGTGGTCGCTTACAAAAAGTGTTGGAATTGTAAGAGTCCTTCCGCTTACGAATACTTCTGATTTTGGTGTCCAGGTTTCTGTTCCGGTGATTTCTGTACCTTTTACTTTTATAAATTTAACTAACTTACCGGAAGTATTTATATACCAAAAATTTGTATCCATTCCATCAGAAGCTATATTGAATAAATTAAAATAACTGCTTACATAATCTGGTGTAGCAGAACTTGATTCCAGCACCTGTGTACCTTCTGTATATGAACTTGGTTCAATTGTTGCTACTTCTGATTGTGTTAAATTACCTTCAATAGTAATTTTTTTACCTGTTGGAAGATAAATACGACCGGCTGTTGCAGCACCTTTTATATTCAATTTTGCAGAAGAATAAGAAGTTATATCACCAAGATTTATATCATTTGGTGTATTATTTTCTTTTGTGTTACCAGTTATTGAACCACCGTAAAAGTTAAATGTTCCGCCAACAAATACACCGCCAACTTTTCCACCTGTAGCTTCATTTGTATTATTTTTTATTTCTCCGCCATACATTGTAAATGTTGCATCAGCATCATATATTGTTATAGCACCACCATATCTTGAAGAACTATCGTTTGTAGAATTATTACCGTTTATTGTCGGGAATGTTGAATCATTTTCTTCACCAAGTTGAACGTTTGCTGATTCAATAAAAATTGCATTTCCTAAATATTTTGAAGTATTATTTTGAATTATTGTATTACTAGTTATTTTTACTGTTTTAGTATTTGTTGTATCACCATTTCTGTAAACTGCAATTGTTCCATAAGCATGAACATTATTTTCAGAAAAAGTACAATTATTAATAGTAGCATCTACAAAAGAAGTATCGGTATCATTCGAAGAACCAATGAATAATGCTGATCCATAATAATCATAAGGACTTCTATTTTGTGTTGAATTTTTAGAAAATGTACAATTTTCTAAAGTTAATGTTGAAGAACCAGTAATATAAAGACCACCACCATTTTTATCAGAATTATTTGAAGTAAAATTACAATCAGTTAAATTTACTGTAGAGTCTGTTGAATAAAATCCGCCACCATTCCCATTATTAAATGTTGCATTATTAGAAATTTCAGATTTTTTCATAGTAATATTTGAATTAAATGAATAAAGCCCACCACCAGCGCCATTAGAAGAATTATTTTTTATGACATTATTATCACCATCTACAGATAATTTAGCATTTTCAATTAAAATTCCACCGCCATCAGAACCAGCTGAATTCTCTGAAATTGTAGTATTGCCAGTTATTATTAAATTTGTGCTATCTATATTAGAACCATCACCAGAAATATAAATACCTGCACCGCCTGATGTCGTTATATTCTTTGAAATAGTTGCACCATTTAACGTTACAGTTGTTCCTTTTTTGGCATATATTCCGCCGCCATTTGAGTTAGAATTATTTTCTACTACGGTTCCATCGGTTAACGTTACATTTCCTCCCTGAATCATCATACCGCCACCATATTGGCCATAATTATTGCTTACAGTACAATCACTTATTTCTAGAGAATAATTTAAATCTTCACCATAATAGCGTATTCCACCGCCAAACCATGTTCTTCCGCCTGTAATCAACAAATTTTTAAGAACTGAATTAATTTTTTTGGGATCTTTACCAAATTCAATAACAGAATTGCACCACGAAGCATCAATAGGAGTAGCTTTATCCGGATTTCCCAGAAGTACAGCTTTAGAATCTGAAGATAAACCTGTTATATTGATATTGAGTTTTTTTGAAGAATCAAGAGATGATAAATCCAATACGCTTTTATTAAACTCAGCTGTAATTTTTCCATCCACATAAATTGTATAAACTGAAACTTCATCGTTTATTTCAAGAATTCTTTTTGCGGCTTTCTGCAAAGTTGCGTACGGATCAAAATATGTTCCTGTATTTGAATCAGATGCTGCTGTTTGCGGAGTGTATGTTCCGTTTGCACCCTGAACAAAAAATGTTGTACGCGCAAAATTTTCTACATTTTCTTTTGTTACGGTAAATGTTCCGACTGTTGAATCAATATATTCAGAATCTCCCTGCCACCAGTCTGTTGTAAGATTGTCAAAAACATTTACAGTTTCCTGAGCGGCGTAAATCAAGTTTTTATCTGCGTCTGATTCAGTTTTGTCGTAAAAATAAACTGTAAGTAAATATGCTCCCGACTCAATTCCTTGTTTAGAAATTGTCGCAGGAAAAGTTTTAAAAGTTAAAGTTTCTCCCGTAAACGTGGAATCAGAAGAAGCAGATTTTAATTCAGCCTTGATTGAATTTATTCCGCTGTTGCTATCAACATTTATTTTAAGCGAAATATTACCGGTTCCTTCCTTAAGGGGATTAAGTTCTATGCTTATGTTATTTTTTACAGGCTCATCTGGAGTCAAGTCAACTTTTGTTGAACCTTTAAAAACTTTTTTTGTTTTGTCCTTATCACTATAGCCTTCTGCTATTAAATTCCACGTACCGGTTTTGTTCAGCTTTATGGAAAAACTTGTTCCGTTAACGGTTCCCGTTGCATTTGTTCCGTCAGAATGTTCTGCAGTCAGATTATAATATAGAGAAGCAGCACCGGGGTAAGACGGAACCGCTTCGCGCGTGTTTTTTGAAGTTAAAGAAGAAGAGGCAAGCGCAGACGGAACAGCGCCTTTTACAAAAAAAGTTCCACTTACGGTAAATGTTTGTGCACTCTGGCCGCCGTTGTGTGCGCCGACAGAAGAGTACAAATCAAAACAGCCGGTAAAAGAAGTGACCAGCGCGAGAATAAAAAACATGCTTACTTTTACCAACTTTAACTTTCTCATATACGTATACTAACACCTTTTGAATAAAAAATCATACCCAAATTCACGAATTTGCAATTTTACCGGAAGAAGGGTGTGCCCACTTTTGCATTTGTGAAGATTGAGTTTCTGCAGCGAAATTGGAAAACTGCACATTTATTTTAAGAGATTTGTCTTTAGAGCCGGTGTCTGTGTCTGAATCAGAATCATTTTTACACGCGGTAAAAAGAGAAATCAAAATCGCAGCAAAAAGCAAAATCCTCTTCATAAAGTCTCCGTCATAAAAACTTACTTAATGTTTACAGGAATTTTTGAACTGTAAGTGGTATCTTTGTAATCGACAGTAACATAAAGTTCATATTTATCAACAGGCCATTTATTCCCCTTAGCATCTGCCCCCGGAACAGTTATTGTATTTTCTGAAGAAACTGCGCCTGTATCAACACCGTGGTTCAAAAGTGAAATCTTCCAGGCTGTAAAATCAGAGGCAGTCGCATCAAGCGTTCCGTCTTTATAAACCTGGGGAACAATTGTAATTGTATCGCCGCGTGCAACTGTTGTCACTGCGGTTTCACTTTCTGACTGAATAGAAAACTTAACGACAAACTTAGGAATAGTTACACTTCCAGACGAAACACAAATGCATACTTCTGAAGGAGTACCCGTCTTCCACGCAACATAATTGTCATCAGAAAAAATTAATTTTTCTACCTGTGTTCCGCCCCAGCCGCTTGTTACTGTGACACAGGGATTGTTTACATCCGGATTTTTTTCAAGAGTTACGCCAATTTTTGAACCGATACTCAGGCCTCCTTTACCGATGGTTATAAGAGCCCCTTCTTTAAGACACACATTATCTACTGATTTGTCACAGATTTTAACCTTACCCGAAACAGTAAACGTTCCGTCTTTTTCTACAGTAACTGCCTTTGCAGACTGTTCTGTTCCAGTAACGGAACAAGAGTTCAACGCAAGTGAAGAACCGGCTTTTACATAAAGTGAACAGTCTGTGGTAATACCGCTTATTTTTGTGTCAGAACCTGACTCTGCAGTTAATGTAAGATTGGAAGTCGCAGTTCTTTTTAATTCTGCCGCATCTGCATATGAAGAAATGTTCACTTTCTTTTTTGCATTGAACACAAGCGCTTGTGTAACAGATACAGTTCCGTCTATATAAATATTGTATTCGTCAATAGTAGAACCCGTATCATTATTGCTTTCTGATTCTGCAACTGCAGCAAGTGCTTTATCAAAAGTTTCAAACGGATCAAAAAATGTACCGTTGTTACTGTCAGAAGCTTTTTTTTACACATCCAAGAGTACCGCCTTTTCCCTTAACATAATATGTAGACATGCGGAATTTATTTACAAGATCCGCTGTAATATCGAACGAAACTTTTTTATCTGAAGTTTCTGTAAAATAGGGCGAACTTCCTTGCCACGTATTTGTTGTAAGCTCATTGAATACATTTACAACTTCATGTGCCATATACAAAAGTTCACCTTTGCAGTCTGCTTCACTGTAGAAGAAAATATTGAGTGCATAATCCCCCGACGGAACATTGCTCTCATCTATATTGAATGAAGTCTTGTCAGTAAGATCAAATGGCTTTGCAGTTACAGAAGAAGAATTCCATTCAGTCTTTGCACTTTTTATTCTTGTATCAGAAAAATTAACTGCAAGAGAAACAGAACCTGTTCCATTTTTTTCTTCAAGACAGGGATAAAGCTGGATATTAATGTCTGTTTGTACAGGAGAAGACTCATCAAGCGTGATTTCATCAGAAGTACCCTTCAAAACTTTTATATTGTTTTTTGTACCGGTAGCGGTAATAGTCCATGTCCCTGCAGATAGTTTTATTGAAAACTGCTTTGTAATATCGTAAATTGTCTGTTCACCTGCAGATATTTCTTTCGTTCCGATTTTTTTTGCTTCAATAGAATACTCAAGTCCTGATTCTGCGTTAAAGTCAGGCATTGCAGTTCGCGAAGAATTTGCCGTGCGCACACCCGGCTGCACAAGAGTTCCGGTTATCAAAAACTTATTTTTTACTTCATCAGCAGTTGTATTGTTTTCTTCTTTATCGAAAGACGAAGGACACGAAACAAAAATCCCTGCCATGAACGCCATAAATATTGTGCAGAATAAATGCAACCAATTCTTTTTCATAAACTATTCCTTTTTTTGTTTTATAACAAACTCAAGCTGTGAACTATGTGGAACAGTTTTATAACAACACGAAACAGTAAGAGTATAATTTCCCACCGGCCAATCTGACGGAATACTTATACTGCTGCTGTCATAAATTACACCCGAATGTATAATAGAAATATTCCAGTTTAAAACTTCAGCTTCACTTAAGTCAAACCTTTGTCCGTCTTCGTAAACCTCAGCCTTAACATTTATTGTACCTCCTGGCGCGTACTCTTGAGCATCAAGAGCAAACTTAACTACGTAACTGACAATCTCTACACCGCCTCCAGAAACCGCAAGAACCGCGCTGCGGTCTTTATTGAGAACAACGTAATTGTCCAAAGAAGCAAATATCTGAGACGGCTCAAAGTCAAAGTTCCACGAATCAACAAACGCAACAACAGAATCTGCCTTTGGAACAGCTTGTGTACGCAAATTTATTTTTGACTTAGAACTGAATGTTTTCAAGTCCCCGTCATCTTCTGACGCAAGAGAAATTACTGCACCTTCTTCAAGATACAGTCCGCCGTCTGCGTTTACGATTCCGCAGAGAGTAAGTTCTGCACCTGATGCAACATAAATGCTTCCAGTATCGAACGCTGCACTGTTCTCATACTGCATGCTCATATTTTGAAGAGTAAGTTTTCCGGCTTTGACATTCAGTGCGTGTGTATCAGAAGCAGCAGTAACAGAAGAAACTGTTCCATCTTCTTTAGCACCCACAACAGCAACACAGGCATTTGTATTGTTAAGTGTAAACATATTTTCAGAAGAAGTTCCGGTAAGATCAGAAAGAACAAAAATACAGTTTGCTTCATTTGTCACATCACTCAGTTTTGCATAAGCATCCGGCAGAGTTCTGAAAGGATGTGCTTTCGAACCGTCGGGTTTTGTTCCGTCATAAGTTTCATCAACATACAATCTGATTGACTCAACTACCGCATCTGTAGATTTCATTTTTGAATCTGCAAAATAATCTTTCTGCGCATAGGCATAAATTTTATTTTTTCCAGGTGAAAGCTGAACCTTTGTCACTCCCAGGTTTCTGGCTTTTTCAATAAGAGTTTCTGTTCCGTTTTCATCAACGGAATAAAGTTCGTAAACGATCCACGAATCTTCTGTATTTTCGGTAACTTCTACGCCGTTTCGTTCAAAAGTGACATCCGGTGCCGGAACAATCTGAATTGTACAGTAAGAACTTCCTTCATCCTGTTGAAGTTCACTGCTTGCTTCAATTTCATTGCCGTCTACATCTTTGAAAGTAACTTCATTAAGTGCTGCGGCTTTTGCAGAAACTTTGTAAAAAAGATTAAGACCTTTATTGTCCTGAACTCCAAGATTATAAACTGTATCTTCTTCTTTAAGAGCGTCACCGGTCAGATAGTAAAGGGCCGTTCCTGTTGCAACAAAATCACCGGTAACACCGGCTGCCATTTTTTCAGGCCGCTGTGTAAGGAGCTGTTCTGAATCTGTTGTAATAATTCCAGCTTCATCAATCGTAAGCAAAAACTTTTTGTCATCAATCACAACGCAATTTATATCGCTGTGTGTAGCGCCGGCTTTAAGAAATTCAGTCTTTGGAAGATTAAAGCACAAAACATAATTTGTTACGCTGTCCCCGACCGGAAGATTGCATACAATTGCCCCGTACATATCAGGAGGAGTATTGCACCTTAACGCAAATTTGTATGCATCAAAAGTACGGCCCGACTTTGGTTCGGTCATGTAAATCAAAGAAGAAACGTCTCCGCCGCCGTCATGATTCTTAAGAAAGGCCGAAGTAATTGTCATATTCAAAAGACTAACATCTTCTTCATTCTGTTTGATTGTAGGAAACTGTCCCCGCTCGTAATCATCTTCAGTTTCTTCATTCACAAAATTCATTTTTATATAAAGAACATACTGCTGCGGGTTTCTGAGAACAAACTTAACGTCGCGGTTTGTGTAAGCCGGAACAGAAATATATCCTTCACTGTCAACAGGAAATTCAGCATCAAACTTAACTGTGGCTACGGCAACGTTTTCTGTATACTCCTTAAAGTAATCCTTGACGGGAGTATTCCACGAGTCATTAATTATCTGGCACGAAGCAAAGGTCAATGCAAAAACAATTGCAAGTGTTACAGAAAGAAATGCAGTCAAAATATTTTTTGTCATAAACAAACGTACACTTTTCATTTCAGTCTCCCTAAAACTGCCAGCCTAGGCCAACAGAAGGTACCAGCATTCCAAAAGCCATGTCAGACATAAACGCATGAAAAAAATCTACATTGACTTCTGCGTAAAGTCTGCCAACCGTATAAAAATGAACGGCACCACCCGTAATAAAACTTAAGTTAATACTGTTGAGCGGGTCAGATTTAATGCCGTTGTTGAATTCAAATTTCAAGTCAAAAAGAGACGTAACACCTGCACAGCCGTGAGCTTCAAGTGTCATGATGTGACGGTGGCCGCTGCCTGTTTTTGTACGAATGCGCACAGGAAACTGAAAAACAAACATTGCATTTGCATTGGACAAATTTCCGTTAACGCTGTAGCCTGAATATTTTACGCCCATTCTTGTATAACTTGCGCTCAGTCCCATTCCAATATATCCGTAACGGTGCTTAAACGGAATAAACGAAACCTTTGCATAAACCGAAAGAGGCCATACAGAAGAACCCATATACTGTTCAATAGTTCCGTCGTAAAGAATTACCGGGCAACTGTAACCGCCGCTTAAGTCAAAGTCTACGGCCTTTTTGAATTTTACCGCGACAAGAGAATTTTTTTCCTTACCGCTATTCAGTCCGCTGGCATCTGTCGCAACAAAATGATACTGTCCTACATCCAGCGTGTCCATGTCAAACTTAATAATCAGTGAACGCGCTTTTTCTTCGTCGGCCTTTACAATCTGCGGAACAAGAACTGCCGCATTTTTTTTGGCAGAATCAATCAACTCATATTCAGTAAAAGAAGTGGGTGACTTGTCCGGGGTAAAAAGATTTTCTCCCTCTATTTTGAAAATGCCGTCGTTGTATTCGTCAAGATAAAGTACCGGGCTCATATTTACATTTGAAGAAATTGAATTTATCTTAGGCAGAAAAGCACGGTAAATTGTAAACTCAAACCATTCAGATTCGGCATCGGCAATACCGATCATATTGTATGAAAAAACTTTGTATCTGTATGTTCCAGGCGGCAAAAGGGGATCAACCTGAATTCTTGCAGTATTGTCCTTTGTTCTGTTTCTTCTTATCTCTGTCCAGATCCCTGTCCCGAAATTTTTTTCTTCTATAACAACTTCGTAGAACAAAACAAATTCCGGCGTTTCTTCATCCCATTCCAAAAATTGCCACCGCTTTTCTGCAGGAAGTTCCGCATCCTGTAACGCTTCTTCAGTAGCATCTTCTGATGTGTGCGCAAAACCAACGTCTGTGCTGCCGGCTGCATTTTCTGTAGAACCATTGTCCTGCGAAACAGCCGAATCTTCTGAAACCGTAGCATTCTGTGCAAAAACTGCAGCCGTGAGTAAAATAAGAATTACCGCAAGCAAAAGACGTTTAGTTTCCATAAGGATTGGCCGCCTCCTTTGCCTTTGGTTTACGGAGAGATGGAATATTCGTAGAGAAAGTTCCCGAAGCAGCAGGGCTTTCTTTAAGAATTTTATCAGGTGTTCCGTCATTGTCACGGTCAATTCTCAAAACTGCTACAACATTCCATTTGAATTTACCGTTAAAAAATGCCGACCTGTTTTCGTCAGAAATTTCTTCAAAATCAATTTTGTAGGATGTACCTTCTGTAATAGTTTTATTGTAAAGAAGAATTCTTCCCTCATCATTCTGAATGCTTACATGATACTCGTTTGCATCCTTTACGGCATTCCATGAAAGAACAATCTCGCGCGGGTTTTCAAGTACACGAAGATAATCTGTATCAAAGTCTTTAGGTGTTGCCACAGGAAACTGTGGCGACGGCAGCGGTTCTATAGGGAGAATTTTGAATTTGCCACGGTACTTTTTGTCTTTATTCGAAATATCAATGTCATCCAGCGTTTTTGCATAAACAATAATTTCGTAATTACCGGGCCTTAGTCCATCCGGAACATCAAGTGTTATTGCAGAAGGAGCAATTTTGTTTCCAGCTTCAAATTCCTTTGCAGAAGGAATGCGCATAAGTTCAATCTCAGGTGAAGTATCTGTTTTGTACAGCACAAACTGCGCTTCCTTGACTTCATCAACCGAACGCCATTGTGCAACTGAAGGGTTCAGAACAGCATCATCACCTTTTATTGAAGAACCAATTTCAGGAGAAACAATTTCTATCGGTCTAAGTTTGTAAAGAAAGAATTCCTTTTCTGCAATTTTACCTGCACGTCTGCTGCACACTCCAGGAACTGCCGAAGCCTGTGCCTGAACCTGCCATGTGTATTTGCATTTGTCGTCAAACTTTTTTGAATACATATTTACTTCTGCAGATGTACCGTAAACAGTGTCTTCATAAATGACAGAACCGTCGTCTTTTTTACAGATTGCAAACTTATAGTAGTCGGCTTCTGCAACACTTTGCCATTCAAATTTAACAGGCGTTGTTTCGCGGGCAACAACCTTGTACATTGCAGGTTCGCTGAGTTCTGCCGCATCAAGATTTTCCAGTACACTGAATGATTTTACAGCAGTAACAAGTTCGGCACCGTCAGTTCCGTTAGAAGAAACCAGGCGCCAGTAATATGTACCCGGAGCGAACGTAAAGCCGCTGTCATTTGTTCCGCCTTCTTTTTTTGAAACAATTATTGCCCTGAACGAAACATCGGTTGCTATCTGCAGAGTAGTTTCAAAGTTTTCGGGAAGATTGCACTTCCATGTAAAGCGCAGGTCAGGCATAAGAGAAGCAGATGTTCTGAAACCTTCAGACGGTTCAATTGTATGCTGTTCCGGTTTTCCCTTCAATGCAAAGAAAGAGCGTACCGCAGAAAGTTCAGACTCGTTTCCTTCAGCGTCAATCTGGCTTACACTCCAGTACCATCTTCCGTCCTTTAGTTTTTTTTCACCGGAACCCATCGTAAAATAATTTTCTGAAACGAATTCAGAAACTGCAGGACGCGCAAGATCGGGATTGTCTGCAATGCGTATATTGTACTTGACGGCTTCATCTTCCATCTTCCATGAAAAATAAATGTCGTTTGCACCGGGCTCTGTATTTACTATTCCGGCTTCAACAGGAACAAGCTGGACAGGTTTTTCAAGACTGCCTTTTTTTTCTACAACAAATTTTTCAGGCTCGGACGGCTCTGTAAAGCCAATGCGGTTAATAGTATAGAATGGAGTTACACGCCACCAGTACTCGCCTTCCCCAAGTGTAGAAATTATAGAAGAAGTTGTAGACGAGCGTTGGTCAACAAGAACATGTGCAAAAAGCGGACTGTCAGAAATTTCAAGCCTGTAAGCCGTAGCATAGGCGCTCTCTGTCCAGATAAGACGCACTGCAGGATTACGCGTTCTGTAAGAGTAGGAATAATTTTTTACAGGAGCAACAAATGACGGTGGCAAAGACTGTATAAGCTGGAATTTTCCCGAAGCATCAATTCCATCTCCGATAATTTTCCAGAAGTATTTGCCGTTTTCAAGATCAACGGTTACGGGACTTCCTGCCTCTGCTTCTGTTTCGTAAACAAGATTTGTAAATTTATTGTCTGAATAAATACGCAGCATAAAAGATGCATTTTCTTCTGCCGCATCAGACTTCCAGTTGAATCTTACAGGATATGCTCCTGCAGTATGGTAAAGTATGCGCGAGTTTGGGGCAGGCTCGGTAACTGTAAACGAAGGTCTGCTTGTACCGGCATCACTTACAGAAAGTTCTTCGCCTGCTGCAACAGAAACAGAACTTCCGTCTTCTGTTTTTACAGATGCATTTCCTTTTATAACCTGAACAGCAATTCCGCCCTCACCATAAGAAGCACCTCCCTGTGCACTCAGGGCAGAACCTGCACCAACTTCAACTTCTACTCCGCCAGAAGCAAGTGTTATTCCGCTCTGTGAGTCAGAAGAATCTACTACCGCAAAACCGTCAGAAAGTTCTGCACGCAAAAGTTTGTCTTCAGAAAGAAAAACCTGAGCCATTGTGTTTTCAGACAAATCCATGACATTGCCGTCAGTAAACCAAACGGTTGCTTCTGAAAGTGCAGAAGTGTGGATAGTGTCCCCGTTATAAACAGGCGAATTCTGCCTCAGTCTGTCCCAAACAACACGGTCAAGAAATTTGCGCTGTGCAGTTTTGTATTTGAAAGTAATTGTTGCAATGGGCTCTTCATTCAGTTTTGTAAGCGCGCGGAAAAAACTGTTGTAAAACAGTACGAGTTCAAAACACACGCCGATGAGACAAACTAAAATTGCCGAGCAGAAGGGAACAAGAAGACTATTGCTTAACTTGAATCTTGTTTTCTTCTTCATTAAGGTTCACCTTTGCATACTCAGGAACAGGAATTCCGAGCATTGTACGCACTTCATCGAGAGTCTTTGGACCGTCAGAACCGCATGCCTTAAGACACTCACCGTCGGGAACAAATTCAGCGTCTCCCTGCGCAAAGAATTTTTCCAGATCAAAGCCGGGCATATTCACTACACCGTAAAAATGCTGAACGCCCTTACCCTTAACTTCGAATTCAACGGGAATCATTTCTACAACAATTTCGTTTTCTTTGTTCTCATCCTTAATGGAAAAGTTATTCGACTTGTTTTTTATAAAATCATCTTTTAAAATATTGTATGTATCTTCGGTAATAAGAATATCTGTTCCGCACAGCTTGTTTGAACTTTCTGTTCGTGAAGCAAAGTTTACGGCGTCACCGATTGCAGTATATTCCATCTTGTCTTCGGAACCCATGATTCCGCAGGTGGCTCGTCCCGAATTTATACCGCAGCCTATTCTGATGTGGGGCTTGTATAGTGCGCGTTCTTCACCTGCATGGGCGGCAGTAAAAGCTTCTGCATCTTTATTGTATTTCATAAATGCATAGCGCATAGCCACTGTTCCGCGGATTGCATCAAGCGCATCTTTTTTAACATGCTGCAAATGCTTTTCAGAAAGAGATGCACGCTGTTCATCTGTTTCGGGCAGTTTTTCAAAATCAAGACTGTCGTCGCGCAAAAGACCCCAAACTGCCATAATTGCATCGCCCTCAAATTTGTCTACGTTACCGTTGCTGAGTGTAATGCAGTTGACCATGCGGCTCATATAATCGTTCAAAAAGCCGATAATCTCGCGCGGCGAATCATTCTGAAACCTGTTTTTGAAACCATCGCTTATTGCCGTAAACCCGCGAATATCACTGAAGAAAATCGTTACGTCCTTAAGGTGCGGGTCAAAATCAATTTCCTTTCTTGCGATTGCCTTTGCAACACCGCGGTTGGTAAACTTTGCAAAAGTGTTCAGAAATTCGCGTTCGTCCTGGGTACTGCGGTTAAGAACACCAATCTCGTCGCCGCGCTTTACGTTAAGCGAATCAATAATGGGCGTGTCAAAATTACCTTTTTGAATTTCATGTGCCGCTGCAGTAAGTTTTCTGATGTGAACAGAAATTGCAAAGCGAGAGAAAATGAGAATTATTATAATGGAAAGAAAGAAAACAATTCCTGTAAGATAAATATTGTTGCGGCGTGTTGTGCGCACACCTTCCAGAACAGAATCAAGCGGAACAACCGTTGCCATAACAATATCTGCAACAGAAAGTTTCTGGTACGCACCATAGTAATGGCTTTTTTTCCCGACCCGTCTTCCATAACAAATGGAACCTGCATACTGTCATCGCGGTTGTGGTTTCCCTGGCGCATTTCCATAACAAGCGGATGGTTTTTGAAACTTTCGCCTATAAGAACACGGTCAGTTTCGGGGTGTAAAAGAAGTTCATCGGAATCATTGATCATAAAAGTAGTATTGACAGAATCACTTCCAAGAATATCAGAAATACCTTCTATAGAAAAAGTAAATACGCAGGTCTGGTCACGTCCGTTTTCTTTCCACGGAAAAAGCAACGACATAACAGGAATTCCAAAAAACGTCGATGCGTTGAGTGCAATTGTTTCACCGCTGCAGGAACGGCGTACGGCATCTGAACTTGCAGCAAGAAAACTACGCAGAACACCGTTGTCTGTTTCGTTCGAGATAAAAAAGCGTGCGTTTACAATCTCTGCGTCAGACCCCGTAAGTCTTCCCGACTCACCGTAACCACCTGCAGAAAGAATGTGTACAGAAGCTATATCCTGATTGCGTTCAAAAAAGAAGGCTTCGGCCTGTTTTGAAACCGCAGAAGAACGCCCACCGCTCATTACATTTATAAGATCTAAAAGCTGAAAAACATTGGAACGGATTGTAGTAAGTTTGTCTTCCACTGTATCGGCAGCACGGCTGTTTGCAGAAAGATTGTTTTCTTCTGCAGTAATCTGAACATCCTGGCCTATAAAATAACTGTTAAGAACCGTAACCGTACCGAGCGAAACAAGTACAACTGTTCCTATAATAACGGCAAGCTTTACGCCAATGGGAAATTTTACTTTACCCAGCGGAACACCTGTTGTGTTCCCAAAAGTAGTTTTCATATAAACTCCCTGAAATCACTTGCTATTATTGTAATACTTTTCTACAAAAAAAACAATATTTTGTATTTCAAGTGTCGGTGGGGAAATTAAGCACACTGTACTGTAAAATCGGTCGCAATAATTTTCTTCAGTAATAAATCCCAGAGAAAATTCATAGTTTATAAGTGACTGTTTGTGTTTTTTTCTTTTCGAACCTTGAGCCATGCAAGACGAATATTTTCGTAATCAACTATACGATTAAAAAAGGATTTCGCTCGCTTCATTGTTGTTTTAACTATTCAAATTTTCTGCAAAATCCTCTCGTCATTTTGCTTCAATTGGCAGATCAAACAGCCGCTCAGTGGTGGGATTGCTAAATTAAGGCAAAACCTTGATTACATCATCGAGGACATAACAAAAAGCTGGTGATGAAGATTTTTCATTTTCGATAAAAGGTGTCCTTAAGTCAATTTTATTGGAACTGTCAAACGGATCAGTTCCTGTAAAATTTCCAGAAAAAACTGCAATATCATTTTTTTCAATTTTGCTGCTAACAGATTTTACGATTGAATCAACATTTTTCGGCAAAAATTCGTAGTTTATGTCCAAAATGCGGACCCATCCCTTTTCGATTCCTGCCATTGCGTCCTGACCGGAAACCTTGCCGTCAATGCAATCTTCAATTTTTTTACCATGCAAAAGAGCATTTATTGACTGCTCAAAATAGTAAGAATAATCAACTGAACAGCTGACCAAAGAACGTGTCGGAGCAATATCGGTCATACTTTGGCTATATCCGACGTGATAGGCAGGAACCGCTCTTTTTGAATTTTCACAGGCAACAGCAGGACCTTTTGTGTCAGAATGCTGAGAAATTACAACGCAACCTTCATCAATCAATTCTACGGCAACCTGCTTTTCCAAAGAATAATTTGACCAGGTGTCCGTATATTTTACGAGCATTGTCGCTTCTGGAACAACCGACTGAACTCCAAGATAAAAAGCCGTATAACCAGAAATAACTTCTGGAAACGGAAAAGCCGCAACGTAACCGACTTTTGCCTCTTCTGCGCTTATAACTTTCGATTCAATCATTTCCTTCAGTTTTTCTCCGGCAATCACGCCGCAAATATAGCGCCCCTGATAAATCGTTCCGTAACAGTTATGATAATTTGAAAGAACAGGTTCATCATTTGCATTGTCGCCAGTCGGCACACAAAACTCAATTTCTGGATGAAGTGCCGCCATATCTTTTACAACCGGACCGTAACCATAACTCGCGGCAATTATGTAATCACACTTTTCGTTTACGAGCTCTTCAAGAGGAGGTTCAATCTGGTCTTCCGTAACATTGTACTTAGTAACGCACTCAATTTTGTCGCCAAAAACCGAAACAACGTGATTTTGTGCCTTTATAAAATTTTCTGTATAAGGAGTTATTTCATCGCCTACAAAAATAAAACCAACTTTCAGGCTCCTATCTTCGGAACGTGTCAAAATATGAATTCCAAAAGAAAGCAGGCACATTGCAACAGAAGTAATTGCGCACAAAATATATTTTTTTTTCATTTTTACATTCATAGTTTTCCTCATTTAATGTTTTCTGCCGGATTGTTTTTTGTTTTTTCGTAAAGTTTTTCCACATCTATTGTTCCGTCAGCAATCAGAGAAAGCAAGATGTCCACAAGTTTCGGATCAAACTGAGTTCCGCTGTTCCGCTTAAGCTCTTTTATTACAAAATCAAGATCCAGCTGTTTGCGATAAATACGATTTGCCGTCATTGCGTCAAATGCGTCTGCAATGCCGATAATTCTTGCGTCAAGAGGAATTTCTTCACCTTTCAGACCGTGGCAATAGCCGCTTCCGTCGTATTTTTCGTGATGATAAAGGGCGCCAACGCTTACATTGTCAACAGTCGTAAGATATTTTAAGATTTCCGCACCACGAATAACATGAGATTTCATGATTTTGTATTCTTCGTCCGTAAGTTTTTCCGGCTTCTTTAAAATAGCATCTGGAATTGCGATTTTTCCAATGTCGTGCAAAAGCGCCATCTGCCGCAGAGTCCCGCATTTTTCCCTTGAGTATCCAAGTTTTTTTGCAATATAAACCGAATACTCCGACACTCTGCGAGAATGTTGATTCGTGTTTGGATCCCTGGCATCTACGGTTTGAGCAATAGAAAGAATGGTTTCGTTCACCATTTTAATCTGCTTCTTTGCATATTCGAGTTCGTATTTTTGTTTAAGCAAAGTCTTCTGGGCACGAACTCTAGTAACAAACCATGTAAGCCAGACAAGAACAAGACAGCCTGTCAAAATTACATAGAGCTTAAACCAGTTTTTCTGATACATTTCTGTTTCTTTTTCAATCGTGTAATTTGCACTTTCGATTACGCTTCCGTTCAATCCATCTAGAATCGAAATTTTAAACACGTAAGTCTTTGGCTTTAAGTTTGAATAAGAAATTTTTCCAAGTTCGCTGAGCAAACACACTGTCGGTTTTAAATCATTTCCATCAAGAAAATATCTTATGTAAGGATCGTTCAGGGAATAATTCAATATTTCCGGCTCAAGCACAAGCTTTTGAGTTTGAGGCGAAAGCTTAAAAACGTCAGAACGGTTAATTCTATGCTTTATTCCGTCAACTTCCGCAAAATCCAAAATCATGCGGTAAGATTTTGAAGCCATGTCGTATTTTGACATATTAACCTTTACGGCTCCGCTGTCGCAGCAAAGATAAAGATTGTCATTTTCGAGACAAGGCCATGAATTTGCAATCAGCAGCGAACGAAAACCATGCTTTGCATTTATGAGCGGATACTCGGTTTTTAAATTTTCAATCAAATCTTTTGACTGTGCCACAAAAATTCCTGCGCTTCCCAAAATCCAGCATGTTCCGTCAGGATCGCAAATCATGTCGTAATTGTTTGAATACGGAAAATTATCGAGTTTTTTGACTTCTCCTTTTGCGGACGTATAGCAAATTCCGTTGCTTGTAACAATAAATACACCGTCAGAAAAAGAATCGTAAACCATTCGCAAAATTACATTGGAAGAAAGTCCGTCTTTTTTTCCAATATTTTTAACAATCTTGTCATTTTCGATTTTTGAAATTCCACCGCCGTCCGAGCCTACATAGCAGCCATTTTTGTATTCAAGAAGGCAGAGAGATTTTTCGTTGGCAAAACCGTCCTGCGCAGTAAAAACTTTTTCAACAGAATCTCCTCTCAAAAAGGCAACTCCATAATCTCCGGCAACAGCAATTCTTCCGTCCTTAAGTTCGCAGATATTTCTAAAACGGTTTCCAGGAAGTCCTGTTTTCTGTGAAAAATTCTTTATCTCGTATTCGCCAGAAGAATCCACCCTCACCTTATAAATACCGCTTCCAGTCGTTGCAATCCACAGATTATCCATAGAATCCACCTTCAAACAGCGAATTCTTATTTTATTAAGCAATGAACTTATTTTATTTTCGATTTTTTTTTCGTTTTTTTCGTCAAGAATTATAAGTCCCTCGTCAGTGCCGCAAAAAAGCAGTCCCTGCCATTTTTCTGTAGAATTTACAACAGCCGTTTCTTCAATTTCTGAAAAAAGTTCGATAAAAGTGGATTTGCACATTTCGAGAAGTCCAAGCCTTGAAGAACTGAACCAGAGATTTCCCTGATAATCGATAAGCATTGCGTCGATTGAATTCGAAAAATTGTTTGTGTAAAGTTTTTTGGCTCTAAAACTTTCATCAAAAAAAGCTATTCCCGTGTCAGAACAAACAAAAACGCCATTATTTTCTGCAAAATAGAATGAATTTATGCCTTCGATTCCTGGAATTTTAAATTTGCGGACTAATTTTGGGCCAGAAGGTGTCAGGCTGTAAATAAAAATCGAATCGTCCGGGCTTGCAAGAAAAAGCTTTCCGTCCTCCGAAAAATCTACACTTTGAAAAGAAGTCTTTTCCTCGCCTTTTAAAAATGAACAGCAAATTTCTCCGTTTTTAAAGCAAAAAAGCTCTCCGCGTTCGGTAACAGCAACGACATTTCCAAATTTGTCGGCGGACATTTTTGTTACGTTTTTAATCTGTTCATATTTTTTTGTAATTTTTACTCCGCCGCTCAAAGACACGAGAGAAATTCCTTCCGTTGTTCCGATGTAATAATTTCCTTCAGTATCGCTGACAATGTCCTTTACAGAATTTGAAAGAAGACCGCTTTCTTCGTCAATCACATTCATCACGTGTTCATTTATAAAAATTGTAATTCCGCCGTCATTTGTTCCAGTCCAAAGCCTTCCTTCTTCGTCTACAAAAAGACAATTTACGCTTTTTACAGAATGAATATCGCTCATAAGCTTAAATTTTGAACCGTCATATTTAAACAGACCGGCGTAAGTTCCAATCCAGAGTTTTCCGTCATTTGTCTGTTCTATGTCGTTTGCTTCGCCAGACAAAAGTCCCTCAGAATTTGAAAAAACAGTCTGAACATAAGAGTCGTATTCATCGATAAAATTTTGACTAAAAGCCGGCTTAGGCTGAAAAACAAAGAAAAGCGCAAAAATAAAAGTCAAAAACGGAGCTGTATTTTTGAACGATTTTTTTTCCTCTAAGTTTTCATCACGTTTTTTTCTGTAAAATCTTACGAGTTTTATTAAAAGATAAATTATTTCCACACAAAACAATTTGTCCAAAAATTCAATATAAAACTGCCCGGTCACAAAGGAAACATATTTTGGAAAACCTGCGTCCATAAAAAAACGCATTACCTGAGATGCCCAGATATTGCCGATATCACCGCCATACATTGTTATGCTGACGATTACGGAAATAACCGTCGAAATTACGGCAAGCCCCATTCCAATCGTCATGGTTAAAAACTGGCTTTCAAAAACTTTCTTTTTTGCAAAATGTCCGGCTAAAAAACCGATAAATGCGCCAGTAACGCAGTAAACCGACTGCTGTTCAACAAAAATGCCGTAAATTATATTGTTCGTAAACCCGACTATGGCGCCACAGACAGGACCTGCAAAATACGCGATAAGAAAAGTTCCGACAGAGTCGCACCAGAGCGGAAGCATAAGTTTTTCGGCAAAAACTCTTCCAAGAAGGTCAACAAAAAGCGCAATCACCGTAAACAGAACAATCAAATACTCTCTTTTATCTTTTAAAAACATCACTTTTTTTCCTATTTTAATATTATATTGTCAGCTTTTACAGCTTAGTTCACTTCAGATTTCTGTATTTTTTTCAGGGCGCATTATACTCGCTATTATTATAATACTTTTCTACAAAAAAACAATATTTTTTATTTCAAGAACAGCAAAGCCATTCTTAAAAATTACAGTTGAGACTGTTATTTCACAACTGTCTCTACTGCGCCTAAAATAGAGAGCCGACTCCGAAGGATAGTTTGAAATTGCCGGGGTCAAAGTTTTTCAACGGTAGGCCTACAGAACAATAAACACTCACGTGCGAAGAAGGATTTGCAAAAAGGCCGGTATTGAATGACGGTTCCAGAATCAGTTTAAGGGACAAAAAATCCCTGTACCCCATTCTGTCTCCAGAAAGGTCAGAAAAAACCTTTACAAAATTCCAAAGAGTATAGTCCGTTCCTGAATTACCCAAAGAACCGCAGTAGTCTGCCGTAAGAAGAAAACGGTTAAAATAAAGCGGCACAAACGGAATTCCGCGCTGGATTTCATACGCAAATATAACACTTTCGGCTTCAAAAGAAAGAAATTTTCCTATATAAGAGCACATCTGCACATTGAATGCAACCGGCAGATTGTAAGTAAACGAATCCCTGCATGAAAACGGCAGAAGGCGCGGAATATTTACACTCACTTCGGGGTAAAGGTACTGTTGCAGAACCATATCATCGCCTTCATTAAAAACATTGTATTGGTGACGGCCGCCTGCTGTTCCCATAACTACAGTTTTGTAGGCAACAGACAGCGCAATACCGCCAAGCTCGAATGTTCCGGGTCCCATTTTGCGGATTGTGGAAATTTTGGCAGACACTTTGTTCTTGTCATAAAAATACAAGTTGTCATCTTCAATATAATCCAGTATCAAGCCCCCAAAACCCCATGTATTTTTTCCAAAAAAGGCTTTATTCTCAAGAGAAAACAAAAGGTCAGCCTTACCGCCAAGATTTACGCCCGAAGAAAGAGAAAGATTGTTTGAAGCCTGAACAAATCCGTCCTTGTCCACAACAACCGCAGGCATTTCATTGTAAGAAAAAAGCGATGTAGAGGTTGAACCCGAAAATCCTGCAGAAAAGCCCCATGCTTTTGCATCAAAACTCGTTCCGGCACTCAGTGTAAGAGTGTCAGAATCCCACGGGTTACTTGTCATCCATGTCAAACCCCAGACAAACGGAACAGTATTTATAAGGGAATCATTCTTCACATCATCCGCAACATAAGGAATTAACTGATAACCGGGCACAACAGGACCCGTAAGAAGAGTCCCCCTGTGCCAGTAAGGTTTTCTGTATTTTTTAGAAGAAAAAGTTCCTTCTAAAGAACCGCCGTGGCTTTCAGAAAAAGCGTCACTGCTTTCGTTAACCGCAGACCGGGCGGCGGTCAGTTTCAAAACTCCGCCGGCATTGTCAAGAGAAGTTGTGTCCAGACACAAAAGTTTTCTGTTGTCATAAAAATAAGAGCTGTAAACAACAGATCCGGCGGCAGCAACCGGCCAGTACACGCCGCCCGAAACGTCAGTATTCATAAGGAACATTTCTTTTGAAGAAGGGTCAAGCCATCCCAGCCTTGGGAAAGTGTCAGGCTCGGCATAAGAAAACAAAAGCACAGGTTTACCGCCAAGAATTCCCGCCGAAAGCCATCGGAGCCGTGCATCAGGCAAAAAAGAATATGTCTCATTTTTAACGCCGTTTGAATTCCGCAGATCCCCAAAGCATCTTATAGTCCACTCAAGTCCCGACCTGCAGACAGCATAAACATTTCCTTCAATAAAACAGGGAGAAAAAACAGACTCGCCGCTTGCAAAAGAAACTTCACTTGCCCTTAAAAAAGATTTTCCGTCAAATGCAAACGTCACAAGGGAAGCGCTCTGAGAAAAAGCATAAACTGCAGTAACATAAATTTTTCCTTCTGCGTAATAAACACACGCGTCCCTTAGTCCTGCCTGCTTTATTTCATGCCACCTGCCGCTTTTGATTTCGTAAAGTGCAGATTTGTATTTTGTTCCCGAACTGTTGTCATCTTCGTAACTTACAGCAAGAAATTCCCCGTCAGAAGAAAGCCTTGCCGAAAGAATTCCGTCGCGCGAAAACAGTTTTTTTGGAACGCCGAACATCCCGTCCTGTGCAGAACAAAGCCAGACAGCCCCGCCGTCAATGTAACTTACCGAAACATCAGAAGACGAAAGGCCGTAAAACCTTGACCCCAAAAGATTTTGTCTTGAAAAACCGTCTGCCTCAGGGTTAAAAAAGTCAGTAACAAATTTTTCTTCGAGAGGACTTTTAGGAATATCTGGAACATAAACAGAATCTTTGAATTCCTTCCACGCAGTTCCAAGACTCACATCGTAGATTCGCTTGAAAGCAGTTTCATAAGTCAGGCTTTTTGCATTTATTGCACGGTACCAGAATTCGGCATATTTTTCCATTCCGTATTTCTGCTGGATAAAAGCGGCAAAAGGTCCGCCAAAGCCGTAAGATGCCGATGCCGAAGGAAACTTGTCCCTTGCGCCTGACACATCCTGCGCCGAAGGAAATTTGCCCGAAAGTTTTGCCTGGCGCGACATATGAAGGTAAAAAGGATCGTTAAGCCGCCCTTCCCCGCCGGAACTTTCCATAGAAACAGCAGCCCCTTCCTTAAAAAGAGTCGTCATAATAATAGCCGAGCCTGGATTAAAAATATCGCCGAACACAGAATCTATAACTTTCCAGAACGGATTGCGCATATTTATAGAAACAGCATGGGTCAGTTCATGCGTAAAAGTTCCAAGAAGCGGCTCAGAAAAAACAGCCATACTTTCATCAGAAACAGCATCAAAAAGAACAATATGATTGTAGTGTCCGTTGGAAAAATAAGCGTTGTAAGCGTCAGTGTCAGGAGTAATTACAACCGGCATGCGGAAGTCAGGCTCTTTTCCGTAAGATGCACAGATTTTTTCATAAATCGAATCGGCTTTGTCAAAAAGTTCCCGGGCTGAATTTTCACTTTCTACAGGATAGATAATGTCAAACCACTTTGTTGAAGCGATCCGTATTTTAGAATGCGAAGGCATACCTGCGGCAGAAACAAAACACAAAACAAAAGACAGCAGAAGTGCAAAAACAAAAACTCTTCTCATAAATCTCTCCAGAAAAATGCCGCCCGGATACCCGGACAGCACAAAATATATTGAATCGGACCGCAGCTTTGCTTGAACAGTCCGGAAGCATAAAAAAAAGGTATCCAACCGGATACCTTTTTTTTATGAAAGGCGTCTAGCGGAATCGAACCGCTGCATAAAGGTTTTGCAGACCTCTCCCTTACCGCTTGGGTAAGACGCCATAAAGTATTAGTACTATATAGAATATTACGAACTTTGTCCAGTATCCGAAGGCTCATTTTCGGAAATTTTTGCTATTCTTTCCTTAAAAACAATTATCTCGCCAAGAATTCCGCAGGCTAGAGAAACTGCCACCATATATAATTCCATGGGAACCGCAAAAGGCAGTGCTTCCAGAACAAAAGCCGCTACAATGCTGCCCTTGTACGAAACCGGTGCGCGCGGTACATCAAGAGAAGAGCCGGCGCGGGCCTTTTTAAGGCGGGATATGCGTATTATATAGAAGAAAAATACAAAAATAAAAACTGCCGCGCCCGCAATACACATAATTAAAGGTAAACTCATTTTGTCTCCAGCCACTTCAACAGTGTGTTTTTTGCAGAAACAAATGCCAGCGGTATTTTTTCTACATCTTCCGCAGATTTTACACCAACCCATTCAAATCCGCTCACTTCGGACTCTTCGGCCTTAAGCTGTGCCCCAGCCGGAAGATCTGCGGTAAAAAACATATCGCAGGTTTTATAGACGACATCTTTGTAGATATATGTATTCGGGTAACTGCATATGTATTTTACAGAAAGCGGCCTTACACCTATTTCTTCAAAACACTCGCGCACGGCAGCATTTTCACCGCTTTCATCAGGTTCACAGAATCCGCCGGGAAAAGCCAAAAAACCTTTTCTTGGTTCCTTTGCACGTTTTTCAAATAAAAGCTCACCCTTTTTATTCTGAATAAGAAGTCCTACAGCCGCAGCGGTATTGTTGTAAAGTTCAAAACCGCAGTCAGGGCAAACCCACTTGCGCCCGCTGTTTTTTGTACATATATTTTTTGAGCCGCATTCAGGACAAAAATTGAATTTATTGTCTTTCATAACATAAATATACGCATATTAAAAAGATAAAATCAAGTTGTCTGCACATGCACTGTAAAAGTACATCCGCGCGCATAGGTGTAAACGAATATTTTTTGAATATCGGTTGAAAATAAAGGCAAAAAAATGTATATTTTTTGTATAGGAATCAAAAGGTCTGCGCTGACGCATGGACATGAAAACAGAAAGGCTACGTTGTAAAAACTTCTGTTTCATTTTTTGATTCCCGCCATCATAGGAGTAGTTGTATGACTATCAATGACATCAAGCACCCAAAAATCAAGGCTTGGATTGAAGAATGTGTCGCTATGTGCGAACCTGACGAGGTTTACGTTTGCGACGGATCTACGGCTGAATATGACCGCCTGATGAAAAAATGCGTTGACGCAGGACTCGCAACTCCGCTTGCCAAGAAGCCCAACAGTTTCCTGTTCCGCTCACTGCCTTCTGATGTTGCACGTGTTGAATCACGCACATTCATCTCTTCTGTAAAAGAAGAAGATGCTGGTCCTACAAACCACTGGATTGACCCGAAAGAGCTTAAGGCCACAATGAAAGGCCTCTACAAGGGCTGTATGCACGGCCGCACAATGTACGTCATTCCTTTCTGCATGGGACCACTCGGCTCACCAATTTCAAAGAACGGAATCGAGCTTACAGACTCTGAGTACGTTGTTCTTAACATGGACATCATGACACGCGCTGGATCAAAGGTTCTTGACATTTTCAATGCAGACCCCAACGCAGAATTCGTACCGTGTCTCCACTCTGTAGGAAAGCCGCTCAACAACGGTGAAAAAGACAACGGAGTCTGGCCTTGCGCTGATGTTGAACACAAGTATATCAGCCAGTTCCCCGAAGAACGCCTCATCTGGTCTTACGGATCAGGATACGGCGGAAACGCTCTTCTCGGAAAGAAGTGTTTTGCTCTTCGTATTGCTACTGTTCTTGCACGCGATGAAGGATGGCTTGCAGAACACATGCTTATTCTTAAGCTCACAAACCCACAGGGCGAAGTCAAGTACGTTACAGGCGCATTCCCGTCTGCATGTGGTAAGACAAACCTCGCTATGCTTATTCCAACAATCCCTGGCTGGAAGGTCGAAACTGTCGGTGACGACATTGCATGGATGAAGTTCGGTGAAGACGGACGTCTTTATGCAATCAACCCCGAAGCCGGATTCTTTGGTGTTGCTCCGGGAACTTCAGCAGAGTCAAACAAGAACGCTCTTATTTCTGCAGAAAAGAACACAATCTTTACAAACTGTGCACTTACAGAAGACGGAGACGTCTGGTGGGAAGGAATCGGTTACCCTGCAAAGGGCAAGCTTGTTGACTGGAAGGGAAACACACGCGATCCATTCCCCAAGGACAAGGCTCCAAAGGGCGAAGAAATGGCTCATCCTAACGCACGCTTTACAGCACCTGCAAAACAGTGTCCGTGTATCGCAAAAGAATGGGAAGATCCAAAGGGTGTTCCTATCAGTGCAATTCTCTTTGGAGGACGCCGCCCTTCAACAGTTCCTCTCGTACACCAGGCACGCAACTGGAACCACGGTGTATTCCTTGGATCAATCGTTGGATCAGAAATCACTGCTGCATCTACAATCGATGCATCACAGGTTGGAAAGATTCGCCGCGACCCGTTCGCAATTCTTCCTTTCTGCGGATACAACATGGGCGACTACTTCGCACACTGGATCAGCATAGGAAAGAGCGCAAAGGATCAGGACAAGCTTCCTAAAATCTTCTACGTTAACTGGTTCCGCAAGGACGAAAACAACGACAAGCTCCCCGGCGGATTCATGTGGCCAGGATACGGTGACAACAGCCGCGTTCTTGCATGGATTTTTGACCGCTGTGACGGAAAAGACAACTTCGTTGACACACCAATCGGTTACATGCCAAAAGAAGGTTCTCTTAACCTTGACGGACTTGCAGAAGTTTACAAGGAACAGATTCCTGCAATCACAAAGGTTGACAAGGAAGGCTGGCTCAAGGAATGCAAAGACATCCGCGAAAACCACTATCCTAAGTTCGGAAAGCACTTGCCAAAGGAACTTACAGAGTGTCTTGATGACCTCGAAGCTCGTCTTAGCAAGGCTTAATGAATTAGTCAATTTCTAATGGAAAGGCTGTCCATAAGGGCAGCCTTTTTTTGCAAGGAAACCATCAAATGTCGCTTCGCGACCCTAAAAGTCAAATCATTTCCGCTTCCCGCGTGCTCCCTACGCAGTATTGCTTCTGCTAAGCTTAGCATTTGTAATAACTGCGCTTTCACATAGAAGCTTTGGAAAAAAAAATTATGGACGACGAAGAATATTATTCAAAACTAAGAAGACAGTATACGAATCCGCTTGAAAGAAAAAAGAAAAACGGCAGCGGCAAATATTCATCATGGGCTGTTCCGCACGGGCGCGAAGATGCCGAAATGCTCGAAGAAAGAGAAATGACAGACAGTAAAACAGATGAACAGTTCAGCGGTGAAGACTAAAATTCAGGCCAGCCGTATTCGTTCCACTTTAATTCTTCTATCTGAAGTTCGGGCTCCCCGTTATTGAGCCTGTCGTATGCATGGTAAACAAGATATATTTTATTGTCAGTGTCTGCAAAAACGGTATTGTGACCGGGGCCTGCCCAGCGTGAATAACTGAGTCCGTTGCGCAGTGTAGTTCCGCCGCCGTCACTCATACTTACGCCAATGTCATCATAAAAAGGACCACAGACACTTTCTGAACGCCCCACAACAATGTGGTAAGAAGAAGCTGTTCCCCTGCAGCAAAAATCGTGTGATGCAAAAAGATAATAATATTTTCCGTGTTTAAAAAGATAACCGCCTTCTATCGGATTAGGATTTGTTCCGCGGCTGGCGACAGTTACGGGCTTTTCACCTTTTTTTACAAAACCGTCGGCACCGAGCGCAATTTCCTGAAGTCCGCCCCAGAAAGAACCAAACAAAAGAACATCCGTGCCGTTTTCGTCCCTAATTACAGCAGGGTCAATGCAGTTGTAGTTATTTTCGGGAACAGATTCAATTATTGCGCCCAGATCTTCCCATCCGTATTCTGCTGAATTTACATCCAGCGTACGTGAACGGGCAAGACCTATGGCAGAACGGTTACTCCCGAATGTAGAAACAGAATAGTAGATGCGCCACCATCCGTCACGGAACACAACTTCGGGAGCCCAGAAATGCGTTGAGCCGGGAATCTTCTCTGACGTCCAGCGTGGGTTTTCGTCAAAAACTTTTCTGCAGTATTTCCAGCTGCAAAGATTGTCAGAAACCGCAACCGGAATTCCAGGTCCTGTCTGAAAGCGGTAATACAAACCGTTTTCCTTGACAATTACCGGGTCATGGGTAGAAGTAAATCCGCAAAGCTCAAGCAAAGGCATAATTATTTAAGTCCTGTCATTGCAACTGACGCAATAATCTGCTTCTGGAAAACCATAAAGATAATCAGAACAGGAAGAAGTGCAATAACTGAAGCCGCAAGAAGCAACGGGTAGTCAGTCTGGATAGCATACATTGCGTTAAGTTTTGCAATCATAACCTGAACAGTAAGCTTTTCCGGTGTATTAAGGTAAATACTCGGGGCAAAGTAGTCGTTCCATGAACCCATAAACCACAGGATTCCCTGAGCTGCAATTGCCGGTTTTGCATTGGGAAGCATAATCGACCAGAAAATGCGCAGAAAACCGGCTCCGTCAATACGTGCAGATTCTATCATCGAAGTAGGAATTCCGCTCATGTACTGGCGCAGAAAGAAAATCATTGATACATTGCCAAGCATTCCAGGAATAATAAGCGGGTACCATGTATCAAGCCATCCGATTCTTGAATAAATTATAAACTGCGGAATCATGATGATAGAAAATGGTATCATAAGGGTTGCAAGTTCAGCTAGAAAGAGCTTGTTCTTTCCCGGAAAACGAAGCTTTGAATAAGAAAATGCAGCAAGTGAAGAAACAAGTGTTCCTATCACAATTGTGCTCACGGCAATAAAAATTGAATTCAGAATTCCGCGCTGTAACTGGGGATCCATTTCCCATACGCGCTTGAAATAATTTGTCCACTGCGGTGCCTTTGGAACAGCAAGTGAAAGCTGTGTCATCAAAAACTGTCCCTTTGTCTTAAGGGATGAAATAAACATCCACCAAAGCGGAACAATCATTATAACTGCACCAAGAGTCAGAAAAAAGTATACAAAAAAATTCGACAGAGTCTGATTGCGTTTCTGTGAACCATATTTTGCTACCGGCGGATTTGTCATAGCGTTTGTCATAAAAACCTCTTTTCCCTATTCCAGATAGTTTTCACTGGCAGGGCTCAGCTTAAACTGAATCGCCGTAACGACGAATACGATAATTGCAAGTACCCAAGATGCTGCACATGCATACCCCTTAAGGTCTGCAGAACCAAAAGCTTTCTGCCAGATATAGAATACTATTGTAGCAGAACTGTAGTCAGGTCCTCCGGTCGGTGTCATTATCTGCGGTTCAACTATCATCTGTGCACCGCCGATTATTCCGGTAATGATAATATAGAAGGAAATAGGCTGCATCAAAGGCCAGGTAATCTTTCTGAAAATAGTCCAGCCGCTGGCTCCGTCAATAACTGCAGCCTCGTAGTATGACTTCGGAAGATTCTGAAGTCCGCCAAGGTACAAAAGTGCCGTGTTTCCGACTCCGCGCCAGACACACATAAGCATAATTGCAGGCTTTACAGTATGTTCATTCTGAAGCCAGTTTGGTCCTTTCACACCGAATGCCCAGTTCAAAAACTGGTTTAAAAGACCGTAATCACCGTTATAAAGCCAGCTCCACAAAAGTGAAACGGCAACTATCGAAGAAACAACCGGTATATAGTAAATAACACGGTAAACTTTTACTCCGGGAAGCTCCTTGTTGAATGCAAGAGCAAGTGAAAATGCCCATATCATTCCGAGAGGAATTCCAATCATGTAGACAAAGGTATTCCACAAAGAATGCCAGAAGTCCGGGTCAGAAAAAAGTTCCTTGTAGTTTTCAAATCCAACATAAAAAAATGACCTGTCTATCTCGTCCATCTTATGAAGACTTGTAAGGTCTGTCATTGAATCCCAACTGGTAAAACTGGCAAAGATAGAAAACAGGAATGGTCCGGCCGTAAAAAGAAAAAATCCCACGACAGGCGCTATTACAAAAAGAAGACCGGCGCGCGCCTCATCATTCCACTTCTTTGATTTGTTTAATTCAGTATTTTTCATAAAGAAGCTCCATTTGGTTAAAGTCACACAGACGCATCTCTTTGCAAAGATACGTCCGTGTAAGTCAGACTCCGTTATCTTCTGGCGCTCTGACGTGCTCTTGCAAGGGCTTTGTCCAGGTCACGCTGAAGCTTAGGCTGAATTTTCTTGCAGTATTCTTCGGCGGTCATTTTTCCGTCAAGAACCTTTTGAATTCCAACATAGAAATTATCATACCATACGCGGTTGTATGTGTAGTCAAACGGCCAGCTGCGTCCGGTTTTTTCAATAATATTGATAAACTCCTGACGGTTCTGCGGATTACCCGGCTTTGAAGTATAGCGTGATGCCAGTGACTTAAGGTTTGGAATCTGAAGATCCTGGTCGCAGAACATTTCATTTGATTCTTTGTCTGCAGAAAGATAAAGTGCAAGTTCAGCAGCCTTTGAAGGATTCTTTGTTGTAGCAGAAACTGCCCAGCCTACACCGCCCCTGTATGTTGCGGTTTCATTTTCACTTGTATGAACAGGCCACGGAATAAGGTCATAGTCAAAAGGAAGAACCTTGTTGAATGTAGAAAGATCCCACGGTCCTGCAGGGAAGAATCCTAGTTCACCCTTAAGCCATCTCTGGTATGTATCAAGTGACTGAGCCTGTGTTGCGCTCGGTGTAACTTCATACTTGTTTGTCATGTCTGCCCAGAACTGAAGTGCTTCAATAAATTTTGGGTCGGTAATATTTACCTTTGTTTTTGTCTCGTCCAAAAAGTCTGTTCCGTTTCCCCATACAAACTGAATAAATGCCCAGTGAACATTGAGTCCTGTTCCGAAAGTATCATTCATTCCGTCGCCGTTTGTATCTTTTGTAAGCTTTTTGCAGACTGAAATAAATTCATCCCATGTATAGGGAGTATCTTTGCTTGGAAGCGGAATTCCGTACTTCTGGAAAAGAGTTTTGTTGTAAGCAAATGCAAAAGGTCCGAAGTCTTTTGGAAGTGCCCAGATTGAATCACCCTGTCCGAGATATTTTCCGTCATAGCGGTATGCGTTTACAGCAGAAGAATACAAATCGTCAAAATCTACACCCTTTGCATTTTTGATATAAGGTGCAAGATCCAGAACTTTTCCGTTGTCAGCATACTGGCGTACAGATTCAGGTCCAAGATAGAAAACATCAGGGAGCTGGTTTGCAGCAAGAGCCGCCTGAATCTTTGCAGCATATTCATCTCCTGTTACAGAAATGAACTTTACTTTTGTTCCCGGGTGTGTCTCTTCAAAACGGGCAACAACACTGTCCAGAATTGCCTTTTCCTGTGGCTGTGCATAGTTCATGAGCGTGATTTCATCTACGGCAAATGCGCCTGCACATACAGAAGCGGCAGCAAGAATTGAAAGCAAAACTTTCTTCATAAGTATCCTCCTGAGAATAATTGTAAGGAAGCAGTAATCTTCTTAATGATTTTATTGTAAACCCAGATTTTCTATAAGTCAAGAAAATTTGATATAAATCTTTTTTTATTGAATTAAACCACCTTTTTCAAGAAAAAAAAGGCCGGACTCAAGAAAAATATGCTTAAATCCGGCCGTAAAAATATATTATATCAATAATTTTCGTTATTTAGCAAAAAATTACTTGTCGCGTCTGTTTCCCCAGAAATACTCACCGCAGCCTTTTCCGCTGCACTCAAGTGTCGTAAAGGTAACTGTTTTGCGCGTTGTACTTCGGTTTTTTGCCCAGTCAGTAGCCTTAAGGACATATCCCTTAAAGTCACCCAGTCCGTTTATCTTTATTACGACAGAATATCCGTTGTCAGAAAGAGTCCACGTTCCCTTATAAGTGCCTTTTACTGTTCCGTCTGCTTCAAGAACAACTTCCTTTGATTCAGTCGGAATTGCATCATCCAGATAGATACCGGTTACGGGCTTTGTATCTCCGTTGAAAGTATAATCACCCTGTCTGTCACTGCGTACGGTAAGAATAGTATCGTAGGTTCCAGCTATATCTTCTGCTGACAAAGGCGCAAGAGCTTCGTCTTTTCCGTCATAATCGTTGTAGTATTCATTCTGGTTAAGGACAGGCCATCCGTCTTCTGTAAAGAACATCTGGTGTATCTGCAGGAAAAAGAAATATCCCGGCAGGAAATTTGTGCGTGCGTGGTTTGCAAAGACAACTTTTCCGTCCTGTGTGCGCAGAATTGACTGGCCACCCTGGCTTCTGAAACTGAGTTCTCCCTTAAGAACATGGGAGCCTATTATTTTGCCGCCAATCTTGTGGAACTCACCGGCTCCGTTAAGAGGACCGATCATCATACTTCTGCCCGAAGCATCAATATAAGGTCCTTCAGGTGAACGGCTTCTTCCCACACCGACGCGGTAGTCCCAGTCCAGAGAACCCATCGAAACAAAACAATAATACCAGCCGTTACTGCTGTTGTAGATAACCTGCGCTCCTTCATAGGCAGCACCGTAACCTCCGGCAATTGCCTTCCCGAACGCGCCTTCAACAGAATCTGCAGGAACATCAAGAATATTTCCTTCTCTGTCCACGGGTTTGAGCGAAACAGTGTCCACATACATAAGGGCAATTCCGCCTTTCCACGAGCCGTAGGTTACTCCGTAGCAGTCTGTTCCGCCCACATTGTAAACCATCTGTTTTCCTGTAGAAACGTCGGTAACAAATTCAGGGTCAATACAGCCAAAGCCGTATGCCATACCGGTAAAATCACTGTCTGTTTCATTCTGAGTGTCATATGAACCGGTGTTGAGCATGTCGTACTTTGTAATCGACTCGTCATCGCTCGTGTAGCTTCTGTCATAATATGTGTAGCGTACAAGAAGAGACTGTTCATAGGAAACGCCCAGGGAGTCAAACACTTCCTTTATTTTGGGGTCTTTTGCCGCGGCTTCATGTGCAGGATAAAAAGGCCCCGTTACACTTGAAGAAACGGCAAGTGCAATTGCAGCAACAGGATCTCCCGAACGGTCTTTGTCGGTAATAATTCCGTGATACATATAGTACAGTCCGTTCTGTTTAATTACAGTAGGTGCCCACGAAGAAGCTCCCGCGCGGTCAAATTCAACCCACTTAAGCCAGGCTTTGTCCCACTTGCGCTGAATTGCAGACGTGTTAAGGCATTCCCAGTTTACAAGATCAGCAGAGCGTCTTATCTGAAGCCCCTTCTGTCCGGCTCCTCCGATAGCAGCATCTGTGGAATAAACATAGTACATTCCGTCATCATCCTGAAAAATCTTGGGATCGTGGCAGTTAAGGGTACCCCATTCAGCCTGGGTTCCGCTCCGTGGACTTGCATATTTTGTATACACGCTTTTATCTGCGTCACGTTTGGCAGCAAAGGCAGTTCCGGCAGCAAGTACGGCAGCAACGGCAGCAGCAGCTGTTTTTGCAAAAGTTGAATTATTCATTTTAACCTTCCGTTCTTAATTTCTTTGATACACTTTAACTTATTTTGATACAGTATATCACAGGTTCCTGTTGAAATAAAGAAATTTCTTTTCACAAAGGCCAGAAAATCTTCTGATATTGCAAATTCCGTTTTATATGCTATAATTCCGATACAAATCTTAAAACCAGAGGCAGTTCCATGAAAATAAAACCAGTCCTTTACCTGTCGGCCGCAGTCCTTGCGCTCACATCTTGCCGCACGACAGCCGTAAATCTTGCAGACTATTCACCCGCAGCAATAATGACCGTTTACTCAAACAACGGTGTTCCGTGGTACCAGGAAAAAACAGGGGACAATTACGAACTTGAACAGCAGGAAGACGGAATTCTTACAGGCTTTATAAACCGCGCACTCGACAAAAACAATCCCGAAACACTTCTGGTTCAGGAACGGGTTGACAGTGCCGCACGCATTTTTGCAGATACTCTCGCCCAAAACGGAATCCAGGTAATTGAACCGGCAACACTCAAAGACTGCCCTGCCTACAGAAACGCCGGAACAGGTTTCTTTGACACACTCAACAGTACGGTTGCAGCAACAGGATACGACGTCATAGGCTCATCTTCACGGAAACTCAACAAAATGACGGCAGAACAGACAGGAGCAAAAGCGCTTGTTTATGTTAAATTCCGCTTCCAGAAAGAAACACTACAAGAAGGATTCAGAAATGCAGGAGTATGCGCAAGGGTTGTCATGACAGTATACGCGGCAGATTCACAGGGAAAAACAATTATAAACAAAGAATACACAGGTCGTTCAGCAGAATACACGCCTTTAAGAAACAACAACTGGAACAGGGACGAAGTATGCTCTTATTTTGAAGAAACAGTTCAGACTCTCTCAAACAGATTTGCAATGGACTTTCTATATAACAGCACCACCCCGCCCGCAGAAGAAAGCGTTTCTGTCCCGGACGAAGCAGTAAGTATTCCCGCACCGCAAAAACCTGCTTCGGATCCGGCAGTGCAGGAACAGGAATAAAGTTATATTACTTTCGGGAACTGCGCTTTACCAGAAAAAAAGGGGCAAAAACAGACCCCAGCAGAAGTACCGGGAGTGATGCCATAAACACGTATCTTCCGAAATAAAAGAAACCGCAGACAAAGTTAAGCACGCCGGCCGCAACAAACAGTATTCCGACCACGCGCTTGGCTTTTGTAATGCCTTCGGAATCAGACTTATCAAGTCCCGGCAGGTTTATTGCAGAAGAATTCACTTTTGGAATGTAGTTTCCTACAGCAGCAAAGACAAGGGCTACTACTGGAATGGCAATTCCGCTTATATTTATAAAATTTCCCAGCGTATAGGCATAAACCAGGGCACTGACTACAAGGCACAGAACGGGTGCAAGCCATTTCAAAACAAGCTTTAAACCGGCAGGCATTTTCTGTCCTTTTGCAGATTTTTCTATAAGCAGGTGATACAGTATATTCATGGCAGCCATAAGTGCCGGCAGAATAAAAACTGTTACCCACTTCGGGGCAAAATTGTCGGGTTCGTTGTTAAAATTAAAGTGCACGACTATACTTTCAGGAAGATTGTTCCACGCGGCAAGCCCAAACAGCATGGGCATAAAACACACTGCAGTTGTAATAAACATCAGCGCCAGATACGGCTTTTTGTTTTCATTGTTATTTTCCATTTTCTTCTCCTGCTTCGTCTCCATTATTTTTCCCCGAAGACTTGAACTGATTTATCCAGAGTACAAGTTCTTCAAAAACACTTGTACAAAGCTCGTAATAGATGAAGTTTTTGTATTTTGTTTCATCTACAAGACCGGCTTTTTTAAGAATGGAAAGATGATATGAAATCGTTGCACCGGTCATATCAAATTCCGCACCTATTTCACCGGCAGACATCTTTCCTTTTCTGAGCAGTGTAAGAATCTCACGCCGCACAGGATCGGAAAGTGCCTTGAAAGTGTCCTGGAATGCCATAGCCACCTCTATTTAGAAATATTTCTAAATACTAGTAAACTACATAAGAAAAGAAATGTCAATAACTATTTAGAATTTTTTCTAAATACAGAAGACTTACTGAAAAACAGGGAAGCCTTTTTCGTCGTACCTGATTTTTTTAACCCATGCATGACGGTTGGGGTCATACAGTGCAAAAGCAAGATCCACTTCTGCATAAGGGCGGGCATGATAAACAAGATAATCTGTTTTTCCGTCGCGGCTTGTCGTAAAGCTGTTGTGTCCGGGTCCAAAGATTCCTGCGGCCTCATCTGTCACCAGAACAGGCTTTTCAAGTTTTATCCACGATTCTGCTTTTGTAAGATCTGCATTTTCGTCGGCATACAAAAGTCCCATACAGTATGTTGCATCAGTTGCGCTTGCTGAATATGTAATGAAGATTTTTCCGTTGCGCTTCAAAACGGCTGCACCTTCGTTAACCTTGAATCCCCTGCATTCCCAGTCAAATTCAGGGCGTGTAAGCAAAGTTACAGGGAACTTGAGTTCGTAGGGAGAAGACATTTCTGCCAGATAAAGACAGGAATTTTCTGTTTTTTCAGGTGATTTTTGTGCCCAGACAGCAAAGTGCTTTCCTTTGTTTTCAAAAACTGTAGTATCAAGCATAAAAGAGTCCCATTCGGGAACAAGCATGCCTTTTTCTACCCATTCACCGCAGAAAGGATCCTGTGACGTATTTTCAAGTACCCAGGTTCTTATCCACCAGGGATCTTCTGCACGGCCGGCCGCAAAATACAAATACCACTTTGAATCAATATAATGAAGTTCCGGTGCCCAGATATGCCAGCTCATGGGACCGTCTGCATGTTTTCTCCAGACAGTAAGCGGTCTGGCCTCCTCGAGTCCCTTTACAGACCAGGCACGTCTTATTTCTATTCTGTCATATTCAGGGCAGGAATAAGTAAAATAATAATACCCGTCTTTATGAAAGTAAACATAAGGGTCAGCAGTCTGTCTCACAAGTGGTTTTTTCTCATCTTCATCAGTAATATCAGTGATATTCATAAATTTTTCTCCAAAAAAAGTATTTATACGCAGGTTGCAGTCTATGCGATTTTTTTAATTTAAAAAAAACAGCCGGACAAAACTGCCGGCTGTTAACTCAAAGCGATCTGTTCCGCTTATTTTGCGGGACCTTCAGGCGCAACGGCACCAAGTGCAAGCTGTGCAATCTGGACATCAGAGAATACCCTGTTTGCAACAAGAACATTGTCCATTGCACCGTTGAACAAAGGATCAGCAGCCCAGTTTGAACGTCCTATGTAAATACCTGTAGCAGTCGCGGCAATATCTGCAGTCTTTACAGGACAGGGCAGTTTCTGGGCAAGTTTTCCGTTAACATAAAGAGCAGCAGATCCGTTTCCGAAAGTTGCTGCAATGTGTGTCCACTGGCCGGTCGGTGGCAGCGGTGAAAGAATTGTTACGTTTCCTGCAGCCCCGAACACATCCATGCGCAGCATCTTTGTGTTAAAGTCCATTCCGCACCAGACATCGCACTGGCTTCCGTCACCAATGTCAAATACACGGGCCCAGTCTTTCCATGAAGAAGGATTGACCCATCCCGCAATTGTTACGCCTTCACCCGAAAGAAGTTCGCTGTCAATAGTAAGGTATTCGTCTTCACCGTTAAACTGAAGTGCCTGACCATCCTTGCCTTCCACAAGAACAGAACCGTCAAGAGCACCGGTATAGACATTCATTTCCTGTCCGGAATGATCAACAACTTCATTGTCAACTATTTCTTCTTCAAAGGTATAGTAACCGATTACACCGTCACCTTCGTGAATCGTATACGGAAGAAGCGGAGCCTCCTTTGTTGTACCGCATCCTGTAAGTGCAAAAAGTGAAGCGGCAGAAACAATTCCTATAATAATCTTTTTCATAAAAATCCTCCTGAACAAAGATTAACCGGGTGTGCCGGTCAAATATATTTTAACACACCCGTATTAATAAAAATACTTTATGAAAAAAAAGTTACTCTGCTGAACCTATAATTCCCGCGTAAACAGATGCAATTTCTTTTGCGCTGAATGAGCGTGATGCTACAAGAAGTTCATCAAGTGCACCGTGAAACAGCGGATCTGCAGCCCAGTTTGAACGTCCTACATAAAGTCCGAGCGGGTCTCCTGCAGAAAGCTGCTCTACAGAAACAGGACACGGAAGTTCCTGCGAAAGTTTTCCGTTAACATAAAGGGCCATTTTCCCGCTGCCAAATGTTGCGGCAACGTGAACCCATGATCCAACCGGCGGAAGAGGACAGTTTACCTGGGCAGCTGTTCCTTCTTCGCGCATTCCGAGTGTTCCGGGAGTTCTTCCGTCTACAGCAACAAATACGTCTGTCTTTGTATCGCCAAAGTCAAATACACGGCCCCAGACAGCCCATGAGTCAGCCTTAACCCATGCAGCAACTGTGAATCCGTCTCCTGAAAGAAGTTCAGAATCAAGGGTTATATATTCATCTTCTCCGTTAAGTTTGAGTGCCTTACCTGATTTTCCGTCTACAGTGACAGATCCGTCAAGTGCAGATGTGTAAACGTTCAGTCCGTTTCCTGAATGATCGATTACTTCATTGTCTACTATTTCTTCATCAAAAGAATAATATCCCACTACACCTGAATCTTCGGTAATAGTAAACGGTGTTCCACCGGAAGCCTTTGCCCCGGAAGCACATGACAGTAAACCAAAAGCAGCGGTAACAGCAACAATAACGCCCACAACTTTCTTCATAAAAATCCTCCGTATTAACTTATATTGATATATTCCAATTAAACATGGAATATTCATTTCTATTTCTAATAGTTTACACCCGTTTCCCAATATTGGCAAATGTTTTTTTACTTTTTTTGTTATTTATCATATTTTTTTGATAAATAAACAGCTGTACGTTAAGCAGGAGTACATGAAAACGTATTTCATGAACGGTGAATATTTCGCCATTCATGAAAACCACAGGTGTTTCACAACTGTAATGCGAACAATTTGCGTTTAAAAAAAATAAGCCCTGCTAAAATGCTCATGTACGATAAAGAAGCAAGCAACCGAAAACAAGAGATAGACCGCCAGCACCACACTATTCCGAACCAAAGAAAACAAAGACCAAAAGACAAGCATTGTGGAAATATTTGTTGGCAGAAAATATACTTGCGTGCACACGCATATTTATGTATAATACGTTCTGCTTGGAGGTATATATCTATGCAACTATTAAAATGGCTTTCCATAACAGACCGATTTTACAAAATCTATTTGGACAAGCAACTTGCCCCCTATGGAATCAACAACAGTCAATATATGTTTTTGATTAAAATCTGTCGTTCGCCCGGCATTTTACAGGATTCTTTAATGGATATGTTTTATGTTCATCCGAGCAATATTGTACGGACAGTTGCGGCATTAGAAAAGCAGGGAATGATTACACGTTCTCCCAATGATAAGGATAAGCGGACATGTAAATTGTATCCTACAGAAAGAGCATTGTCTATTATTGACAAGATACAGATGATATGCGAAAAGACAGAAGCTCTTTTATTGCAGGGTATGAGCGAATCCGAGCAGAACCTTTTTATGGATTTCTTAATACAGGCGGGCAGAAATATCACATCGGAACTCCATATAGAGAGAAAGGGGGAGGAGTTCAATGACTGAAAATCCTCTGGGCTATGAAAAAATTTCAAAGCTGTTGAAAAATTTTGCTGTTCCCAGTATTGTGGCGTCTCTTGTCGGCTCAATCTACAATATTGTGGATCAGATTTTTATTGGTCAAGGGGTCGGTTATCTGGGAAATGCAGCAACCAATGTTGCCTACCCGTTTTCTACCATCTGCCTTGCCATTGCACTACTGGTCGGAATTGGCAGTGCTTCCCGTGTTTCCCTCTGTCTTGGACGCAAAGAGCCGAAAGCTGCCGCCAAAGCAGCGGGAAATGGTATTGTTCTGATGGGAATTTTCGGAATTATTTATTTGCTGGTTGGAGAAACTTTTCTGTCTTTGCTCCTAAAGGCATTTGGGGCAACGACAGATGTATTTCCATATGCAAAGCAGTATGCCAGCATAACATTGATTGGAATGCCGTTTCTCATTGTAACGAATGGTATGAGCAATTTGATTCGAGCAGATGGAAAACCAAAGTATTCAATGGTCTGCATGGTTGTGGGAGCTATTATCAATACCATTCTTGACCCCATTTTTATTTTTGTTTGCGATTGGGGAATTGCCGGCGCAGCTTGGGCAACGGTTATTGGGCAAATTTTTTCTTTCATACTCGCACTCCGTTATCTATGGCGTTTCCAAACAATCCATTTTGAAAAAGAGTCGTTTTTATTGGACATCAAAGAAAGCATGAAAATTTGCAGCATGGGAATAAGCAGCAGCTCAAATCAGATTGCAGTTACCGTGATTCAAATCATTCAGTACAATTCGTTGACTTATTACGGCGCATTAACAAAATATGGAACGGATATTCCCTTGGCAGCTTGCGGAATTGTTATGAAAACAAATGCCATAATCCTTGCGATTGTTGTAGGAATCTCGCAAGGGACACAGCCGATTATCGGTTTCAACTATGGAGCAAGGCAATATCATCGGGTACGGGAGGCTTACATGCTTGCAATAAAGTGGAATCTTGTTGTTTCCACTATTGCTTTTATCGCATTTCAATTTTTCCCGCAATCTATCATTTCACTGTTCGGAGACGGGGACGAGCTGTATTTTGAATTTGCTGTTTTGTTCATGCGTACCTATCTTTTCATGGTGTTGGTAAATGGTGTGCAGTTGCTTTCTTCCAGCTTTTTTACCGCAATAGGAAAAGCGTTAAAAGGTGCTCTGTTGGCATTAACAAGGCAGACCTTTTTCTTGATTCCGCTTACCCTGCTGCTCCCGCTTCGTTTTGGAATTATGGGAGTATTGCTAGCGGGACCTGTTGCTGATTTTTCAGCGTTTGTGCTATCTGTTGTACTGGTGGGTATAGAATTAAGAAAGCAAAAAAATGCAACACATATTAGTCCACAGTAAAATGAGCGGGCTACGTCCGCTATTGACAGCCCCGCCTGTCTTTGCTTTTAGGAGGAAAGGGGGAATTTCCATGACCTGCACAAAAGATTACCGGGAACATATCGAGTATACCTTTCACGCCTTTTGCAAAGTCGTTATCCGCAACGCAACGATTACCGCAGCAAGGGCAAGGAGCAGAAAGTACAAAAGAGAAATATCCCTTGAATACCTCACAGAAGAAAATCACTACCCTTTAAGCACAGCAGATAAGTATTTCCAAGCCCCGGAGCCGGACGAGGAATACACGCTTACCCTTTGCGGCGATACCGTCATTTTCAGTAACGCCTTACTTGTGGAAGCTCTGTCACGGCTGGACACAAAGAAACGGGAAATGGTTTACCTGTCCTTTTTCCAGAAAGTGCCGCAGCATGAAATCGGCAGACGGTACGGGCGCAGCCGCAGCACAGCGGGCTATCATATCCGAAAAGCCCTGCGGAAGCTACAAGCGGAAATGGAGGGAATGGCGTATGAGGAATAGCAGACTTCTCCCCTATGAAACAATCGTACAAGCCGCCAGCGGGGAGCCGGAAGCGGTCAACACCGTATTGCAGCACTACCGCAGCCACATACGATATGCCGCCCTTGTAAACGGACAGATAGACCAAGATACAGAGGACTATATAACCCAAACGCTGCTTACCGCACTTTTCAAGTTTCGTTTTGAGGGATAGCCCCGCAGTCTACATCAGAATCTAATTAGCAATTCTCTGAGAAGTACTTAATAGTTCTTACCCACAACGCAAGCAGGTGCGCAGCGTTGTGCCGGAGGTTTTCCAAAGGAACGTATTTCATGAACGGCGAATATTTCGCCATTCATGAAAACCACAGTTGTTTCACAACTGTACTGCTAACAATTTGCATTTAAAACAAACAAGCCCTGCCTAAAAAAGACAGGGCTTGTCTTCAGAAATCAGAATCTAATTAGCAATTCTCTGAGAAGTACTTAATAGTCCTTACCCACAACGCAAGCAGGTGCGTAGCGTTGTGCCGGAGGTTTTCCGAAGGAACAACCGACCAGTTCAATAAGAAGGAACAATCAAATATTTCGGGTCAAAAAAAAATACCCAGTTATTTACAACCGGGTATTTAATATTCCTAAAGAATCACTTTAATTAGCAGTTCTCAGAGAAATATTTGATTGACTAACCCACAACGCAAGCAGGTGCGTAGCGTTGTGCCGGAGGTTTTCCGAAGGAACAACCGACCAGTAAAATCAGAAAGAACTATTAAGTACTTCCTTTTAAAAACAAATAAGCCCTGCTAAAAAAGACAGGGCTTATCTTCAGAAATCAGAATCTAATTAGCAATTCTCTGAGAAGTACTTAATAGTTCTTACCATCTGTGATGTGTAGCTGTTCTCGTTATCGTACCAAGAAACAACTTCAACCTGGTATGTATCGTCATCAATCTTAGATACCATAGTCTGTGTAGCATCAAAGAGTGAACCGAATCTCATACCGATAACATCAGAAGAAACAATCTCGTCCTCGTTGTATCCGAAAGACTCAGTTGCGGCAGCCTTCATTGCAGCGTTGATTCCTTCCTTAGTGATGTCCTTTCCCTTAACAACAGCAAAGAGAAGAGTTGTAGATCCTGTAGGTGTAGGAACACGCTGTGCAGAACCAATGAGCTTTCCGTTGAGTTCAGGAATTACAAGACCGATAGCCTTTGCAGCACCTGTTGAGTTAGGAACAATGTTCTGTGCACCGGCGCGTGAGCGGCGGAGGTCACCCTTTCTCTGAGGACCGTCAAGAATCATCTGGTCACCAGTGTAAGCGTGAATTGTGCTCATAATACCGCTCTGGATAGGAGCGTAGTCGTTAAGAGCCTTTGCCATAGGAGCAAGACAGTTTGTTGTGCAAGAAGCAGCAGAAATAATCTTGTCATCCTTTGTAAGAGACTTGTGGTTTACGTTGAAAACGATTGTAGGAAGGTCGTTTCCTGCAGGAGCAGAAATTACAACTTTCTTTGCACCGGCTGTAAGGTGAGCAGAAGCCTTTTCCTTTGATGTGTAGAAACCTGTGCACTCAAGAACAACGTCTACATCATATTTTGCCCATGGGCAGTTTGCAGCATCTTTCTCTGCAGAAATCTTGATTTCTTTTCCGTCTACGATGATTGAATCTTCAGTAGCAGAAACTGTGTGTTTTCCTTCACCGATGCGGCCCATGAATCCACCCTGAGCTGTATCATATTTAAGAAGGTGAGCAAGCATCTTTGGGCTTGTAAGATCATTGATAGCGACTACTTCATAGCCGTCAGCTTCAAACATCTGACGGAAAGCGAGGCGGCCGATACGACCGAAACCGTTAATAGCAACTTTAACCATTGTGGGTTACTCCTATAAATGAAAATTATACTATAAATCTAATGAATTCCGGCAAAATATTCAAGAACATGCAAAAAAAATGTAAAAAAATTCGGTCATTATATAGATAAAAGATATTTTTTCAGTGAATTCAGAACCTTTTTTTTGTCTGCACTCCAAAGCGGTGCAATAAGAATGCGTTTGGGTCCGTCACCTGTTATCCTGTGAACCACAGTCTCTTTTGGAATCAATTTCAGACATTTTCCCAAAACCGAGCAGTATTCTTCAAAATCCATAGTTTCAAACAGCCCTTTTTCGTAGTCACACGCAAGCCTTGTCCCTCGAAGAACATGCAGAAGCTGGAATTTTATTCCGTCAAGAACCGGCGTCAGGCCAGACAAAAAGCGCACCGTTTCAAGCATATCGTCTTCACTTTCACCAGGAAGTCCCAGAATCACATGAACAACGACATAAAGCCCCGCTTTCTTGAGACGGCAGTAAGCGTCTGTAAAAGTCCCAAGCTCATATCCCCTTCCAAACACGGCGGCAGTTTTTTCATTCACAGTCTGAAGCCCCAGTTCAACCCAGACAGGCTTTATTTGGTTTACTTCAGTTAAAATCTGCATAACTTCAGGCTCCAGACAGTCAGGGCGCGTACCCACAGAAACCGCCACAACGCATTTATTAAGAGCCGCCGCCATAAGTCTTTCCCTAAGTGAGTGCAAAGTCAAAGAACCGCTTATATAAGTCGACGTAAAGGACTGAAAATATGCAATATACATCCGCGGAACATCAATTTTTTTCGGAAACTTTGAATCGACACGTTTTTTTGCAAGTTCAATCTGCTCTCCAACAGAAAGTGTGTTTTCGGCAAAATCACCTGACCCTCCGGCAGAACAGAACGAACAGCCTCCCCAGCCTTTTGTACCGTCACGGTTAGGGCATGTTGCTCCCATAGAAAGTGCCAGTTTGTAAACTTTACCGCCAAAAGTGCGCTTCAGATAAGAATCCAGCGAATTGTATTCCATGTAAAATTTTCCTAGCGGAATAAAGACGGAATTTGTGAAATATACGGGTCAAGCAGCACAAATATTACAGAAAACAAAACTGCAGGAAGATAATTGGCGGTCTTTATATTGCGTATTCCCAAAAGATTAATTCCTATCATGCAGATGAGGGCACCGCCGGAACCGGTTATTTCGGCAATCATCTGCTCTGTACAGTAAGGGGCAGCAAGTGTACTCAGAAGGGTAAGCGCTCCCTGGTAGACCAGAATCGAAAGCGCGCTGAATATTGTACCTGCACCCATAGCAGCCGCAAAAGAAATGGCCATAAATCCGTCAAGAATACTTTTTGTAAAAATAACAGAATAGTCATGCTCTATACCAGCCTTGAGTGACCCCAGAATAGCCATGGCACCTACACAAAACAGTACGCTGGAATTTAAAAAAGCATGGGCAAAATTCCGTAAAGGCTGTACTTCTTCACCTGCAGCAGTTGCAGCCGAAACCTTATTCCTGTACACAAGCCGCTCAAGAAGTTTTCCAAGACAAAGAATTTTTGCATCAATATCCAGCGCCGTTCCTGTTATTCCGCCGGCAATAACTGCAAGTGTAAAATAAACTACATTCTGAAACTCAAATGCCATCTGAAGGCCAAGAACAAGAGTAACTATGCCGGCTCCCGTTCTTATCACTTCTTCCATTCTTGAACCGATTCTTCCCGAAAACAAAAGCCCCAGAATTGAACCCAAAATTACCGCTGCACAGTTTACAAAAACGGCTGTCATAAAAACCCCGTGAGATAAAAAAAAGGGACTGTTATGCAACAGTCCCTTTTACAGTGCGGAGAACCTGACTTGAACAGGCACACCTTACGGCATCAGCACCTCAAGCTGACGTGTCTACCAATTCCACCATCCCCGCGCGTTAAAGCGTGATTAGAATATATCAGTTTGAAGCAAACGTGTCAATAAGGTTTTCTCTTTTTTTTCAAAACCACCGCTTAAGTCAAAATCAAAAAATTACCGGGATTTACTTTTTATTCCGTCTCTCACATAAGGCCTGCGGGTCTTGACATACAACGCTTTTTTATTCAGAATTTAAATCTACTTATGCAAGGACTTATTTTAAACGGAAGCAAAAATGTTTTTGAAGTGGAATGCGAAGACGGCATTACACGTGACTGCCCCATAAAAGGAAAAATTCTAAAAGAAAGCGACGGCTACTATAACCCCATTGCACCGGGAGACATTGTAACACTGGATGATGAAACCCTTGAAGAATTCAAAGGACAAATAACGGGACTGGTTCCGCGCAAAAATGAATTTGTAAGATTCAACATAAAAAAAAGACAGCCGCAGCTTCTTGCAGCAAATCTGGACTATCTTCTCATAGTCACTACTCCCGATGAACCACCGTTCAGGCCAAGATTCATAGACCGCGCCCTTGCACAGGCAGAATACCAGAACATAACACCGGTGATTGTATGCAACAAATACGACCTTCCGGCTGCAAAAGACGAAGACTTCCAGACAAGACTTTCCATTTGGGAAGACATAGGCTACAAGGTTATCCGTTCCAGTGCCAGAACACGTGAAGGAATGGAAGAACTGGCAAATCTTATAGAAAACCACCTGAGTGCACTTGTAGGTCAGAGCGGTGTCGGCAAAAGTTCGCTCATAAATGTTTTGGACAACAATGTCGTTTTAAAAACCGGCAGCCTCTCGCAGAAATACGGAAGGGGAACCCACACTACAACAAAAGGTTCACTTATGCACATTCAGCTTGACGAAGCTCTCATGGGCGGAAGAAAAGGCGCCTGTGCAAACATAATTGACACCCCCGGAGTAAGACGTTTTATTCTTCACGACATAAGCGCAGACAATCTTGCACTTTACTTCAGGGACTTCAAGGAACATCTGGGCAAATGTGCATTTGGAATGAGTTGTTCCCATCTTACCGAAAAAGGCTGCGCAATAAAACAAGCTGTCGAAGAAGGAACAATAAGTACCCAAAGATACGACAGTTGGAAGCGTATAAGCGACGAACTCAAAAACGGCAGTTGGGAAGACTGAATCCTTCAGGAAGTGGAGCTTCAACCAATACTTTGTGCCCGTCTGCAGGATGCGGGAACTCAAGCTTCCAAGAATGAAGCATAACCCGCTTTGCAAAAGACTGCGCCTTTGTTTCGCCGTAAAGACTGTCACCTGCAAGAGGAAGCCCTTTGCAAGAAAGATGAACCCTTATCTGATGTGTACGGCCTGTCTTGAGTTCGCAGTCAATATAAAAAAGCCCGTCCTTTTCTGCGGCAACATAAAATTCCGTGCGGGAATAAAGTCCGCCCCGTGATTGCGGAACAACACCCATCTCGCACCTGGAACTTTTTGCACTTATTCTTCCGATATAGTTTTCTACAAAAAAAGATTCTCCTGCAGAAGGCCTGAACTTTTCCGAAGCAAAACAAACTGCCCTGTATATTTTTCTTGCCGTACGGTTTTCAAACATGTCATGAACCGCCGCATTTGCTGTTCTGCGCTTTGTAAAAAGAAGGGCGCCGCTGGTTTCACGGTCAAGACGGTGCATTATTCCGGCATAGGGTGCATTCCTCAGTGCCGGGTTTTGTTTCCAAAGATATTCAACTACGGCATCATGCATACTGGCCCGCGACTTAACAATCGTCCCCTCTGTAGGAAGAAACGGCGGCTTGTTGACTACAATTATATCTTCGTCTTCGTACAGTACACCGCTTTGGTCAAGTGTAAATTTTATGTCATCAGGTTCACGCTCAAAAAAAAGTTTCTGTTCGTCCACACGCACACGCACACGCGCACCCTTTGCCAGAACAAAAGAAGGAATACGGCGCTGAATTCCGTTTACAAAAACTGCACCGGCCATAATGAGCCTGCGTATCTTTGAATTGGATACTTCGCTTCCAACAAGAGGCGGAAGCTTTTCCCGCAAAAAAACATCAAGCCGCTGACTTATTTCTGATAGCAACTCTTTTTCACCCATAAAATTTTCCCTGATTTAGTTGAAAAGATGTTTACCTAGAGGAATTTCCCCGCGCGGAACAAATTCTCCCGAAAGAGCGCCGAACAGAGCTGCAAAAGAATAGGACGAATAGCTGTAGCCGCAGAGAACCGTGTCTGCCCAGTCAAAATCTTCAAGAACATAAACCGGCGACATTATTGAAAGCACAATTACCTTCTTTCCGGAATTTCTGAGTCTTTTTGCAATGGAAGCAGTATGCCTGTCATAAACATTAATAATTACAGTATCGTACCCGCGTGCAACATACGCAAGACTTTCCGCATTCCACGAGTCAAAGTTGCTTTTGTCCTGCTTGAGTTCATAGCTGAAGTGAAATACATCTGCTCTGGGGTAGCGCGAACGGCCTTCGTTGAACAGCGAAAGAAACGGCCCCGCAATAAGAACGCGTTCCCCTTCCTTCGGCACAAACGGAAAAGCCTCACCCCTCTTATAAACGCTTATTGAACGGCACGCCTGTTCGGTAAAAAACTTTACCCCTTCCTTATCCGGAATGCTTTCATAAATTTTTGTTTCGTCAGGATACAGAGGTGCGTGATTGTCGCTTTTGAAATACTTCAGTTTTGCTTCAATTACACGGCGTGCTGCATCTTTTACCCTTTCCTTGAATTCAGGAACAGTACGCATTCTTTCTATATTGCGCGTCCACATATTGTCGTAAAGATTTGCCGTTGTAGAAGAAATTATAATATCGTTTCCCGCTTCAACAGCCATTGTAACTGCTCTATGGAATGAACCTGCAAAAAGTGTTGCTCCGTTCATCATCATGTCGTCAGTAATAATCAGCCCCTTAAAGCCCATTCTGTTGCGCAGTATGTCAGTAAGAAATTTCTTTGAAAGACTGGCAGGCGTTCCGTCAGACTCAATCTGAGGAAAAGAAAGATGTCCGCTCATTACGGCAGGAATATCTGCATCTATAAGATACCTGAACGGAACCAGTTCCCTGTTCTGAAGGGTAGAAAAATCTATATCAATCTGCGGAAGCCTTCCGTGACTGTCAAGGCTTGTATCTCCGTGACCTGGAAAATGCTTTGCAGTCGGAATAACACCCGCATCCATTGAACCTGCAGCAAACGCTTCCCCCAGAATTCCTACAGTAACAGGGTCCGAGCCGAACGAACGCGGGCCTATAACACTGGAATCAAGGTTGGTATACAAATCAACCGTTGGCGCAAAGTTCATGTTTATTCCAAGAGCACGTATTTCGCGGTTAATGTAAAAGCCCGAATAATATGCATCAAAAGCATACCCCGAAGCACCAATAGCCATATTTCCAGGAGTGTCAGAAGTTTCTCCCTTTACATGCCTGATCCATCCGCCTTCCTGATCAGTTGCCACAAAAAGCGGAATTCTGAATCTTCTGGAAGCAGCCTCTTTCTGAAGCGTTTTTACGGACTTTGCAACAAGCCTTATGTCGTCAGTATTCCAGCCGAAAACCTTAACGCTTCCAAGCCCGCGGTCAATAACCCATGAATTCAAAAGGTCGCTCGGTTCAGCACCTGCCCACCCGAACATCAGAATCTGTGCAAAAAGCTCTTCGTCGGTCATTCTTTCGGTAAGGGCGGTCGCAAGTTCATCATCAGGATAATCACTCCAGAAATCTGCATCTGAAGGAATGCCCGTCTTTGCAAAACCGGCAGAAACTGCAGCGCATGCAGCAAAAAGGAGCGTAACTATCTTTTTAAAAAACATTTATTTGTGAACCTCATTTTTTAAATTCTTTACATACAAAAGAGCCTCTCCTGCCGCAACCGCTCCGTCAGAACACGCAGTAACAACCTGCCTCATTGACTTCGAGCGTATGTCACCGGCCGCAAACAGTCCCGAAACAGAAGTCTGCATATCTTCCCCGGTAACAACATATCCTACATCATCTTTTTTAAGTTCCGGAACAAAAGTCTGTGCAGGAACAGTTCCGACAGAAACAAACACACCGTCAACAGCAATATTTTCACCACCGACAGTAACAGATTCAACTTTGTCTCTGCCGTTTATACTCTGAACAACAGAATTAAGCATTATCTTTACGACAGGATTTTTTTCAACCTGTTCAACAAGTGACTTCTGCGCGCGGAATTCATTTCTTCTGTGAATCAGAATAACTTCAGAACAAATTGAAGAAAGAAAAAGCGCTTCTGAACACGCACTGTCTCCTCCTCCCACAACGGCAACTTTCTTTCCCTTAAAAAAAGGTCCGTCACAGGTAGCGCAGTAAGACACACCCTTTCCATAAAGAGTGTCTTCACCTTCAACACCCAGTTTCTTATGAACAGCGCCGGTGCAAAGCATGACAGAAACCGCAGTATAGCTTATTTTATCAGTATTAACAACAAACATTCCGCCTTGTACTGCAGGAACTTCAACAGAAACAACTTGGTTCATGTCAGTAACAGCGCCAAATTTTTCAGCCTGGTTTTTCATTGAGTCAATAAAGGCATATCCTTTTTGTGCAGGAAAAACCCCGGGATAATTTTCAAGCAAATCTATTCTGAAAGTCTGACTTGCGGCTGCATTACCCAGAATCAGCGTTTTAAGCCCCGAACGGCATGCATATACAGCAGCAGAAAGTCCTGCCGGGCCCGAACCAATTATAATCAGGTCAAAAATCTTTTTTTCCATATACTAAATATAAGGCATATCCCAAAACCATACAAGAAGAGAACGCACACAAGCGTATCGATTAATTTCTGAAAATAAACTAAAAACTCGGCGGCAATCTCCAAAAAGCAAGTTTACAGAATTTTAGAGATATCCTAAAATAAATGTATGAACAATAAAAACACACTTCAGACAATATGCATTTTTGCAACATTTATATTTTTCTTTGCACTTTTAATCGGAATGCTCTATCCTTTTTCGACCGTAATTCTTTGGACGGCGCTGCTCTACCTTTTGATAAGACCGCTGTACATAAAATGCGAAACAAAGCTGAACAAAGCAAAAAAAACTTACGGAATAAAACGTCATGCAATTGCCGGCGGATTTTCTATAGGAACACTTCTTCTTATAATAGGACCACTTACCGTAATCTGCATTCTTCTTGTTCAGCAGGGAATTTCATTTCTTGATTCCGCGGAAAAATTCATTTCACAAAACCAGAATTTTGCAAAAGAAGGCGAACTTCTGCAAAAGGTAGCAAATTTTCTTTCTTCATTCGGAATAGAACTTCCCGACCCGAATACAGCCGAAATAAAAAAGAATGTACTTTCTTTCATCCAGTCCTACAGCAGTAAATTCATTTCGGCGGGAACAGCGGTTGTAAGCAAAACAGGCTCATTTATTGTTTCCATTCTGTTCGTGGTATTCTCGCTGTACTTCTGCTTTCTTGACGGACCGTATCTGAGTTCGCTTGTAAAAAAAGCCGTTCCCATTGACCCGGAATACATGAATGTTCTTACAAAAAAATTCTCTGAAATCGTAAAAAATCTTTTTGCAGGCTACATACTCGTGGCACTTTACCAGGGACTCGCTTCATTTATAATCATGACGTGTTTTCAAGTCAAAGGCTCACTTCTTTTTTCTGTAATACTGATGTTTGCTTCGTTTATACCAATGTTTGGTGCAGCAATAGTCTGGGTTCCGGTGGGAATAGCAATATGCGTTACAAAATCTGTAGTAAAGGGAATTATATTTCTTATACTCTCAGGGTTCTGCATAAGTTTTCTGGACAATTTTATAAGACCGCTTTTCCTTAAAGACAGAATCAACGTTCACCCGCTTGTAATTTTCTTTTCCATTCTGGGCGGAATTAAACTTTTCGGAATAAACGGACTTATTTTAGGCCCGCTTACGGTAATTCTTTTCTTTACAGTTCTTGATTTGATAATTTCCAAAAAAAGCAGTCAGGAATAATACAAGACAAATCCATAAAACTATACCGGGATTGCCCAAAAACTGAAATTTAGTAATTTTTCAAAAACAAAAAAAGGGCTTTCGATAAGCATTAAACTTACCAGAAAGCCCTTCCTGCGGTTACTGCAAACCTAAATTACTTTACAGCCGGAATCTTGTCGTATCCGATCTGACCGGTAATGGGGTTCTTGAGCCACGGTGCATCGATTTTTTCGCAGATGTTCTTTTCTTCATCCAAATCTTCAGGATTCTTTGCAAAGAACTTGCATCTTACCATTGCTGGCTGGAAGTTAACTTCCTCACCAAGCTTGAATCCTTCCTTAGCAGAAGCAAGTACACGAGCAATGATGTTCTGTCCCTTTGTTGCAAGGAAAAGATGTGTTTCAGCACCAAGAGGTTCCTTGTTTGAAACCTTCATTCTCATGTTGTTTTCTGCAGCCGGCTTGTCGCAGTATGTAAGATCTTCCGGGCGTACACCAAAGTATACTTCCTTTCCTACATAGTCTTTAAGAGCAGCCTGCTGTTCTGCTGTCGGTGTAAGGGTAAATGAACCTTCGTCTGCAACGATAGCATCGCCTTCCTTCTTGATTGTTACTGTAAGGAAGTTCATTGGCGGTGAACCGATGAATCCGGCAACAAATTTGTTGATCGGATGGTTGTACAGATAGAGTGGTTCTCCAATCTGCTGAACGTGTCCGTCCTTCATTACAACGATTTTTGTTCCCATAGTCATGGCCTCAATCTGGTCATGGGTAACATAAATCATTGTTGCCTGAAGTCTCTGGTGCAATGCAGCAATTTCTCCACGCATTGTTACACGGAGCTTGGCATCAAGGTTTGAAAGAGGTTCGTCAAACAAGAAAACCTTCGGGTTACGAACGATAGCGCGGCCTACAGCAACACGCTGACGCTGTCCACCAGAAAGAGCCTTAGGTTTGCGGTCCAAATACTGTGTAAGACCAAGACTGTTTGCAGCTTCGTCTACACGGCGCTTGATTTCTCCCTTATCCATCTTACGGATCTTGAGTCCGAAAGCCATGTTGTCATAAACAGTCATGTGTGGATAAAGGGCGTAATTCTGGAATACCATGGCGATGTTTCTGTCCTTTGGCGGAACATCATTCATGAGTTCTCCGTCGATGAGAAGTTCACCTTCAGAGATTTCTTCCAGACCGGCGATCATGCGGAGAGTTGTTGACTTTCCACATCCAGACGGACCTACGAATACGCAGAAGTCCTTGTCTTCAATTGTAATATTGGCATTCTGTACGGCACGAACATTGCCGTCATAGATTTTACCAATACCCTTAAGTTCTACCTTTGCCAATTGTGGCCTCCCTAGGGGTTATATTATGTTAATATTATAACCCCGGGATAAAGAAGTTGTCAAATAATTTTTTTTAAAACAAGGACAATCTCTGACTTATTTTAGTCTTCTGATTTTTTTCTGTCGTAATAGCCTGAATCTTCAAGATATTGTCTGCGTGACATTACAAGATTTATAAGTTCAAGATACATATTGTAGTCAACTTCCAGGGCTATGGGGAATATAAACATTTCTGTTTCATCACAGTATCTTTCTATGAATTCACAGCTTGTAACAAATCCCAGGCTTATCATATTGCTGATTCTGTCTGCACACTTAAGGACCTTTGCCCTGTGGCTTCCGTGGTCAATTATTCCGCGCAGATAGTCTGACTTAAGCTGCCCCGGACGTTTTGTTACTTCGGTTACCAGAGCAAGAACCTGTTCCCCTTCTTCATCTGCATTGCGTATCAATTCAGAATCAAAGCCCGGTATATCTTCTATTACATCATGTACGCAACTGGCTTTAAGAAGAACACTGTCTATATAGCCGTAGTCAATCAGAATGCCCATGGTGTCTATCTGATGCCGGAACATGTTTCCGCCGGCGAACCTTGCCTTACCAATAAGATTTGTTGCAAGTTGCATATACGGAGCCGTATAAATGCTTTTTAACTGCAGCATTCGCATATTGTCCATATGAGAAGGTTTCTCTGTTGCCATATCAAATTTTTTAGCCATAAGCACTTCCAAAAAACTAAAGGGCATCTCTAAAAATCCAGTAAACTGGATTTAAAGACTTTTTACGTAGGATACAAGTTTCTCGATACGACGGCGGGAAGCTTCCAGTTTGTCACGTTCAGCCTGAACAACATCTGCAGGTGCGTTTTCTACGAATTTTCCTGAAAGTTTTGCTTCGCTTTTCTTTACAGAAACCTGTTCTGCAGCAATTTCCTTGTTAAAGCGTGCAACAAGCTGTTCCTTGTTTATTGACTCGTCTACAAGAAGAAATGCTTCGAATCCGTCTCCTACAGAACCGATTGACTTTTGCGGTGTAGAATCAGTGAAATCTATTGCACTGACTCCGGCAAGAAGTTCTATCATGTCTGTTTTTTCACGGATAACTTCTGCACTTGAACCTGCTGTAATATTTACTGCAATATGAAGTTTTGCTGCAGGATCAAGACCGCATTCAGCTCTGAGTCCGCGTATATTGCGTATAAGTTCCTGAAGGACAGCAAAGCGCGCAGTTATGGAAGAATTTTCGCGGGCACCGACAGGTTCCGGGTAAGGGGCATCTACAAGAAGGCCTTTGTATTCTTCAGAAGCAAGTATACTCTGTTTACCGGCCGCTGTTCTGTTTGAAACAATTTCTGCAAGAGGAAGTTTTCCGTAGATTTCTTCTGTTACAAAAGGAAGATAAGGATGCATGAGTCTGAGGCTTTCCTCAAGTACGTTAAGAAGTACACTTACTGCACGGTTCTTTTCGTTTTCATCACCGTTGCGGAATGAAAGTTTTGTTGCTTCTACATACCAGTCGCAGAAGTCATACCAGAAATACTCATACAGCGCAGAGGCACCTTCATTGTAGCGGTAACCTTCAAAGGCAGACTTTGCTTCTCTTACGGCACGGTCCAAACAGGAATAAATCCATTTATCCAATTCTGTAAGGTCACTGTCACGTACAGGAACTAGGGTTCTTCCTTCAAGATTTCCAAGAATATAGCGGCTTGCATTCCATACTTTGTTGCAGAAGCGGCTTCCCATTTTGAAGCTGTCTTTGTCTACAAGAACATCCTGTCCCTGTGCACACATATAGCCGAGTGTAAACTTAAGGGCATCGGCGCCATACATGTCAATAATTTCAAGCGGATCAATTCCGTTGCCGAGGGACTTTGACATTTTGCGCCCCTGTTTGTCGCGTACAAGCCCGTGGATATAAATGTCATGGAACGGAGCTTTTCCAGTAAACTCAAGTCCGGCCATAATCATGCGGCTGACCCAGAAGAAAATAATATCGTAAGCCGTAACAAGGGCTGTTGTCGGGTACATAAGTGAAAGATCTTCTGTTTTTTCTGGCCATCCCAGTGTTCCGAAAGGCCAGAGCCACGAACTGAACCAGGTGTCCATAACATCGGGATCCTGTTCAAGTCTGTCTGCTCCGGCACCGCATTTTGGACAGGAAGCCGGGTCTTCGCGCGATACAATTGTTTCGCCGCAGTCTTTGCAGTACCAGACAGGAATTCTGTGTCCCCACCAGAGCTGGCGGCTTATGCACCAGTCGCGTATATTTTCCATCCAGTGAAGGAATGTGTTTTCCCACTTTTTAGGATAGAATACAAAGTCACCGTTTTTCCATGAAGCGAGGGCTTTTTCTGCAAGCGGCTTCATTTTTACAAACCACTGGTCGCTCAGGTACGGTTCAACTACGGTCGCACATCTGTAACAGTGTCCTACTGAGTGCTTAATCTTTTCTTCGCCTTTGTACAGCCCCAGTTCCTTAAGGTCTTCAATTATAATTTTTCTTGCTTCGGCACATTTGAGACCACGGTATTTTTCAGGACAGGCTGTGTTAAGAGTTCCGTCGGGGTTAAGAATATTAATTACTTCAAGATTGTGTCTCTTGCCGACTTCCCAGTCATTCGGGTCGTGGGCAGGAGTTATTTTAACCATACCGGTTCCGAATTCCTTGTCTACGTACTGGTCTGCAATAATTGGAATTACACGGTCAGTAAGGGGCAGTTTGAGTTTTTTGCCTACGATTGCCTTGTATCGTTCGTCTTCGGGGTTTACGGCAACGGCGCTGTCTCCCAGAAGTGTTTCAGGACGGGTCGTGGCTATTTCTATTTTTGTTGAACCGTCAGCAGCAGGTCCGTCGGCATATTCATACCAGATGTGGTACATAAAACCGTCTGTGTCTGTGTGGTCAACTTCATCATCTGCAAGTGCTGTTCCGCAGCGGGGGCACCAGTTAACAAGATAATGTCCCTTGTAAATAAGGCCGCGTTCGTAAAGCGTAACAAAAACGTTTCTTACTGCCTTTGAAAATCCTTCGTCAAACGTGAATCTTTCACGGTCCCAGTCAACGCTGTTTCCAAGTTTGCGTTGCTGCTTTACGATTGTGTCATGGTGCTCGTGGGTAACTGCCCATGTTCTGTCAAGGAATTTTTCACGGCCCAGAGCCTGTCTTGAAGTTCCTTCCTTTTTGAGCTGGCGTTCAACAACATTCTGTGTAGCAATTCCGGCATGGTCTGTTCCGGGAAGCCAGAGCGTATTGTCACCGAGCATTCTGTGATAGCGTACAACTATATCCTGAAGGGTATTGTTGAGTCCGTGTCCCATGTGAAGAACACCGGTAACATTCGGCGGGGGAATTACAACCGTGTATTTTGAAACAGTTTTTCCGCCGGAAGTTTTATTCAAATAACATTCGTGCAGCGGTGAACGGCTGTCAGAAGAAGGCTTGAAGCAGCCCTTTTCTACCCATTCGTTATAAATTCTATCTTCAAAATCCTTAGGATTATATGCTTTTTCCAGTTCAATGGCTTTCATTCACGACCTCGGTATTTTACTGATGTGAGGCTTTAAAAATTGCAATTTTTAAAGCCAACTTTGATTTTTTATTGTAATATATTTTAAAATCATGTTCTAGTAGTTTTTTTTACCCCACCTTGCCACTACAGTGAAGACAAAGCCTGCTTAAGGTCGGCGATTATGTCAGACACATTTTCTATTCCTACAGAAAGCCTTACAAGATCTGCAGGAACACCGCCGGCCGCAAGTTCTTCGTCTGTCATCTGCCTGTGTGTGGAAGAAGCAGGATGAAGCACGCATGTTCTGGCGTCGGCAACGTGTGTTGCTATCATTGCAAGATGAAGATTTTTCATGAATTTTTCTGCAGCAGGACGGCCGCCTTTTACACCGAACGAAACGACACCGCAGGTTCCGCCGTTCATATATTTTTGTGCACGCCGATAGTACTGGTTGTCAGCAAGTCCCGGATAATTCACCCAGGCAACATTTTCATTCTGTTCAAGGAATTCTGCTACGGCAAGAGCGTTGGAACAGTGTCTTTCCATGCGTACGGCCAGAGATTCAAGCCCAAGATTCAGCATATATGCGTTGACAGGTGCCTGAACAGAACCAAGATCCCTCATAAGCTGAACAGTTGCTTTTGTAATGTAGGCACCGGCGTTTCCGAACTTCTGTGCATAGACTATTCCGTGGTAGGATTCGTCAGGGGTACACAAACCTGGGAATTTTTCTTTATGTTCCATCCAGTCAAATTTGCCCGAATCTACAACCGCGCCGCCTACTGTAGCGTCATGCCCGTCCATGTATTTTGTCGTGGAATGGGTTACAATGTCTGCACCCCACTCGAAAGGCCGGCAGTTTATCGGAGTTGCGAAAGTATTGTCCACAATAAGCGGAACCCCGTGGCTGTGAGCTGCCTTTGCCCAGACTTCAAAATCAAAAACTTTAAGGGAAGGATTTGCGATTGACTCACCGAACACGGCTTTTGTATTTGGCCTGAATGCGGCATTCAGTTCTTCTTCGGAACAGTCAGGGTCCAGGAACGTAAAGTCAAGTCCCATTTTTCTCATTGTAACGTTGAACAGATTGAATGTTCCGCCGTAAATTGCAGAAGAAGCAATGACATGATCACCAGAGCCGGCTATATTGAATACAGAAAAAAAGTTTGCAGCCTGACCGGAAGACGTAAGAAGAGCTGCGGTTCCGCCTTCAAGGGCAGCAATTTTTGCCGCAACCATATCTGTTGTAGGATTCTGCAATCTTGAGTAAAAGTATCCGCTTGCTTCGAGATCGAAGAGTTTTCCCATATCTTCGCTGGTATCGTACTTGAATGTTGTACTCTGAATAATGGGAATCATTCTTGGTTCTCCGTTTTTTGGTTCATAGCCTGCATGAATACATTTTGTCTCTTTTTCCATATTTTCCCCGCTTTTCTTGTAATCGTTAATTGAACAATAATAGTATATTTTTTATTCCGTGTTAATATGGAGACAGTTTTTAATGCCGGTTTAGACAATGAAAAATGCATCAAAAAGTACAAAGTCTTCTATAAATATTGTAAAAGTGATATAATTACCGCGTTTAAAATCGAATCAAGAGGTTTAGAGATGGCATACCCATTCAATACTATTGAGCCAAAATGGCAGAAATACTGGGACGAACACAAGACTTTCCGTGCAGAAGAAAAACCCGGTGTACCCAAGTCAAAACGCAGATACATTCTTGACATGTTTCCTTACCCAAGCGGAGCGGGTCTTCATGTAGGACATCCCGAAGGATATACGGCAACAGACATTTACTGCCGCTACCTGCGCATGAACGGATACAATGTTCTTCACCCAATGGGATACGATGCATTCGGTCTTCCTGCAGAAAACTATGCTATCAAAACAGGAACACATCCTGCTGCAACCACGCTCAAAAATATCGAACACTTTACACAGCAGATTAAGGCCCTCGGATTCAGCTACGACTGGGATCGCTGCATTCTTACCTGCACCCCGGACTACTACAAGTGGACACAGTGGATTTTCCTGCAGCTTTACAAAAAAGGACTTGCCTACGAAGCAGAAACACCGATCAACTGGTGTCCAAGCTGCAAAACAGGTCTTGCAAACGAAGAAGTCAAAGAAGGAAAATGCGAGCGCTGCGGTGCTACAGTTACACACAAAACAATCCGCCAGTGGATTCTTAAAATAACGGCCTATGCAGACCGCCTCATTGAAGACCTTGATGAACTTGACTGGCCCGAAAGCGTAAAACTCATGCAGAAAAACTGGATTGGCCGTTCAGAAGGTGCCGAAGTAAATTTTGCAGTTGCCGGAACTGACGGAAAACCGACTTCTGAAAATCTTACTGTTTACACAACACGCGCAGACACTTTGTTTGGTGCAACCTACATGGTCATAGCTCCGGAACACAAACTTGTAGACAAACTTGCAACAGAAGACAAAAAAGCAGAAATAAAGGCTTATGTAGAAGCATCTGCAAAAAAGAGCGACCTTGAACGCACCGACCTTGCAAAAACAAAGACCGGTGTTTTCACAGGAAGTTACGGAATTAATCCCCTTAACGGAAAACTCATTCCTATATGGATTTCTGACTACGTTCTTACAAGCTACGGTACGGGAGCAATCATGGCTGTTCCTGCACACGATGAGCGCGACTGGGACTTTGCAAAGAAATTTGATCTTCCCATAATAAAAGTTGTTGCAACAAAAGAAGAAGTTGCTTCACTCGCCGGCGGTGACGAGGCAAAAGGAGCAGAACTTCTCAGAAATGCGGCAAAAAATCCGGAAGAATACAAAAAACTTGCAGCGGCCCACCCCGAAGTATTTGATGTTGCTGCGGAATGCACTTCTGCAAAAGACGGATACGCAATCAACTCTGAACAGTTCACGGGACTTCCTACAAAAGAGACAATTCCCGGAATGATTTCGTGGATAAGCGAAAAGGGAATAGGAAAAAAAGCCGTAAACTACAAACTCCGCGACTGGGTATTCAGCAGACAAAGATACTGGGGAGAACCCATTCCTCTTGTTCACTGCCCCAAATGCGGAACAGTTCCCCTTGACGAAAAAGAGCTTCCTCTTGAACTTCCGAATGTAAAAACCTACCAGCCGACAGGAACAGGAGAAAGCCCTCTTGCCGGAATTGACAACTGGGTTAACTGCAAATGCCCCAAATGCGGTGGAAGTGCAAGACGCGAAACAAACACCATGCCTCAGTGGGCAGGAAGCTGCTGGTACTACTTAAGGTACATTGACCCAAAAAACAACAGTAAATTCGTATCTTCTGAAAAAGAAAAATACTGGATGCCTGTTGATCTTTATGTCGGAGGAGCTGAACACGCAGTTCTTCACCTTCTTTACGCAAGATTCTGGCACAAGGTACTTTACGATCTTGGTGTTGTAAGCACAAAAGAACCGTTCCACAGACTTGTAAACCAGGGAATGATTACATCGTTTGCATTCCAGAGGGCAAACAAATCACTAGTTCCTGTTGATCAGGTAGAAGAGACAGCTCCGGGAAGCGGAATCTACGAAGCAAAGGATGATCATGAGAAACTTGAGCGCGTTGTTGCAAAGATGAGCAAGTCTCTCAAAAATGTCGTTAACCCCGACGAAATGATCAAAACTTACGGGGCAGACTCTGTAAGAATGTATGAAATGTTCATGGGTCCGCTTACCGTATCAAAGCCGTGGAACACACAGGGACTTATAGGCGTTAACCGCTTCCTTGACAAAATCTGGTCCATAAGCGAAAAGCCGGTGGAAGACATTGACATAACAGCAAAGCTCGAAGACAAGGCTCTTGTTTCACTCAGAAAAACCTATGCCAAAACCGTAAAAAAAGTTACCGACGACACTTCGTCACTTAACTTCAACACGGCCATAAGCCAGATGATGATTTTCATCAATGAGTGTTCAAAGATTGACCGTCTGCCGCGTGCAATGTGGGAAGGATTTGTAAAGATGCTGGCATGCTACGCTCCGCATTTGGGAGAAGAACTCTGGCAGAAACTGGGACACACAGAAACCCTTACCTACGAAAAGTGGCCTGAATTCAGCGAAGACTTCTGCAAAGAAGACAGCAAGCAGATTGTTGTCATGATAAACGGAAAACTCCGCGACAAGTTCGAAGCTGCAGCCGGAACAGCAGGAGACACACTCAAAGAAATGGCTCTTGAAACTGCCGGTGCAAAAAAATTCCTTGAAGGAAAGACAATAATAAAAACCGTTGTTGTTCCTGACAAACTTGTAAATATAGTTGCAAAATAAAATAAAGGGGCTGTCTCAAAAGTACGAGACAGCCCCTTTATTTTTACATTTTATTTCTATTTCAGCTCGATTTCCAGATATCTATAAATTCAAGCATAAACTGCTGTATATTGGAAAAATATTTTTTCTGGAAAGCGCAGGCTTCTTTTCCTATAAAGCGGAAGTGCCAGCATTCCCAACGGTATCCTGTTACGTCTTCGTAGCCTTTCGGAAAAGAAAGTGACCATCCGTAATCAGAAGCATTTGCATAAATCCACTGCCCCATTTTTGTTTCTGCAAAGTCATCGGTTATCGAACCAAAATCTATTACAGAACCAAGCTGATGCTGGCTTGTTCCAGGACGCGAACTTTCACGTTCAGCCTCTTCAAGCCCGTCTACAGAAACCCAGTAATTGAATAGATTTTCCTGATATTTATAGGAACGGTATGTTGAACTTACAAGAATTTTTATTCCGTCAGAAAGAGCTGCTGCAGAAAGTTCTTTTAACGCCTCGTACGCATCGGGTCTGAGTGAAAGATCATTTCTGTTTATGCTGAACAAATCATTTTTTACAAGCGGAACAAGATCTTTGGGAACATAGTCCGCTGAAACAGGATTTTTCTTGTCTATAAGTGTGTACAGCGGCAAATCATCACTGCGGTATTTTTTTTCTGCAGCGAGTACGTCTTCAAGGTCAGAAAGAAATTCTTTTTTGCTGCTGATTGTAACTGCCTCTTTTGCACGTTCAGACATAACAGAAAGAACAGTGTCCAGTTTTCTTAATTCAGGTGAAACAGCCGCTTCTGTACCGCTCTGCGCCTTTTGCAATGAAGCGTCTGCCTTTGCCGGTTTTGTACAGGCCATCAATACAACCGGAACAAATACTGCAAAAACAACACTTTTACGAAGCATCTGCAACCTCCGTTACAGAATGGATTATATTGAATGTATCCAGAAATCCTGTCCGTTCAAGGGAGTGCCGTGCCGCGTCAGACGGGTTCATTATAAAAAGTTTTGTTCCGAACTTCTCGCCGTCATTGTGTCCTGCAATTACAACACCAATTCCCGAAGAATCAAGCTGGATAACCTGTGCCATATCAATAACGACATTTGAATCAGGGATGTAAGAATAAACTTTTTCCTGAAATTCACTTATTGTATATGCATTTACAGCGCCTGAAAGTTCAAGAAGAATATAATTTGCACCGACTTTTTCACGAATTGTCAACTGATCCATTATTTTCCTCCAAGATATTTCAATATAAGAACTGTAATATCGTCTTCAAGCTCCTTTGATGTAAATTCAACCAAAGAATCATAAGAGAACTGGGCCATCTTTGAAGCTGGGTAACCTGAATTTTCCATAAGTCCTGACTGTGCCCTGGACTTGCCGTAAACTTCACCGCGAAGAGAACGGGTTTCAATTATTCCGTCTGTACAGGCCATAACAATATCACCCTGTGCAAGCTTGACTTTCTTTACTTTTACAAGATGTCCTATGTCTTTTGCAAAACCAAGGATTCTTCCCTCACCCTGAATTTCAATTACGTTATTGTAAGCACGCGTGTAAAGGAACAAGGCAGGGCTTCCGCAGTTGATGTAGTAAAGAGTGTCTGTGTTAAAGTCCAGAAGACCGAATGTTCCCGAAAAGAACGTTCCCTTCGGAAGACTTTCCCTGATAAACGAATTGACTTTTTCTACAAGAAGCTTGAAGTCCGTAGTCTCTGCAAGGAAGGTTCTGATAATTGACTTAAGAATAACCATGTTCATGGAAGCCGCAATACCTTTTCCGCTCAGGGCACCTATGATAAAAATATGTCTTGTGTCGGTAAGGCGGATCATATCTACGAATTCACCACCAATGTTATGCGCAGGAACCATTATGTAACCGGCATCAATTTTTGGATTTTTGATAAGATCCATGTTTTCCTGGATTGAAGTGATTATCTGTCCCGACATTCTGATTTCGCGGTTAACTGTACCGACAACCGCTTCATTCATGATGTTTTTTACATAATATCCGATAACAAAAAGATTTGAGTAGAATTTGTTGAAGGTTGTATAATCATATTCAGAATAGACGTTTCCACTTGCCTTCTTTCCAAGTAAAATAAGACCTAAAATCTGGCGTCCTTCATTAAGAAGAATAAATGCATCAGAATTGGTTTTGTCCAGCAGTTCAAGAAGTGAAGCCCTTATTCCCGAAACTGTCGTGTTGCGTTCGGCATATTCCCTGAACACAATCTGATGATGAAGATTAAGAAGAGTATCAAAAGTCATGGAATCTACCGAAACAGAAATCTTTTCGTTGTCAGAAGCATAAATTGTATCAAGATATCCGTTTCCGGAATCAAGAAGAATACGCATTGAAGTTGTATCTACATTCTTTTTAAAAATCTCGAATACCCTGTTTGTAATTTCAACAGGTTCCTTGTCAAAGTCTATGGAAGTAATTTCATTTTCAAAGTTTGCAGCATAGCGGTTGTCTCTCAAAAAGTCCTTGTTGTGGAAAGTTTTTCTGAGGAAAATCCAGAGGGCAAAAACCATGAAAACAACAGCAAAATAAAGGCCGTACTCAAGAAGAGTATTATTTTTTACCGTGCGCCAGATTATGTAAAATGCAAATCCGCAGACAGCAGACGGAATAAGATACCTTAGAACAAAGCGCATTATTCCGCGGACTGCTGTTTTTGCATCCCAGATTTCTTCATTGCGGCTTGTATGAATAAGCATCAGAACAAGTGGCATAAAGCCTGCAACATAAAGTGCCGGGGCCATAAACTGAAATGTCTCTGAATAATTTATAAAAAGCTGCAGCGCCCACATGCATATAATTCCAGACGCATTCATAACCAGATCTTGGCGCGTAAGTTTATTCTTTGCATTTTCAGAACGCACAAGAACCATAAGCATTGTAAAGCCAGGAATTACAAATACATAAAAAATTTTATACAAATCAAGCCATCTTAAACGGAACAAAGATGAGAATGTTCCGGTTTTGAAAATATAGTCAGACTCAATGTAAAATGCGCCTACGGGTGTTATGTCTATATTCTTGAATCCGCCCGGAGCAAAAAAGATTATATAAACTGCAAGCAGATAGAAAACCCATCTTGTAAATGAAAGAAGTCTGCTCTTATTGTAGTTCGGGAAAACCAGCATGTAATTGCATACAGAAACGCAGGACCAGCCCATAACCACATACGTAAATCTTCCCAACAGAAGTGAAAGCTGCTTTGGTCCCCACAGACACAGAGCAACATCACCTGCCATAAGGGCAAAAAGAGATGCGATAACCAAAATAATATTTACAAGCGAATTATTATTGTTGCTGACTCTTCCATGACGGTCAATCGAAAACGAAGTGGCAACCATAACCGCACACAAAACTATATTTACGATAATAAAAAACATAAATTACCTCTCGACCTTTGCGACCATCATTGTAACATCATCGCGAAGTTTTTTTCCGCCGTTATATGTCATTACAAGGTTAACGACATCGTCTATAAATTCCTTGGGGCTTTTTACTGCACTTGCCTTGATTGTATTCTGATAAAGCTTTGTATTTCCAAGTTCTTCACCGCTGTCATCCATTACTTCTGAAACACCGTCAGATGCCATAAGAATAACATCTCCCCTGAACAGTCGCTGCTCTGCGACTTCCACTTCGGGCAAATCAATAATTCCAACAAGAGAACAGTTTGAAGTCAGCGGTTTTATTCTGTATCCGTCAGGAGAACGCGTAATAATCAAAGGGTCAGACATGGATGCGTTAACATAGCGGATTGTCATTTTCTCTGTATCTACAATTCCCAGAAAAAGAACAGTATACTTATCCTGAAGTTTCATTCCCTTAATTGCTTTGTCAACAGCCTTAATCATTCCAGGAAGATTATCCTTGTTTTCAAGAATCTTGACGGTATTCATAACAAGACCCATAACCAGGGCAGCCGCAAGACCTTTTCCAGAAACGTCTCCAAGCATAAGAAGGGTTTTTGTCTTTGAAATAGGAAGAACCGTGTAATAGTCGCCCGAAACGTTTACCAAAGGCCTGAAGTATGCAGCTACAGAAAGTCCGTCTATTTGAGGCATTACAGGCGGAAGAAACGAGCGCTGTGTGTCGGCAAGCTGCTTCCATTCCTTTGAAAGGGCGCTTATTTCTGAAAGATTGCTGATTGTCTGGGTTCTGCTCTGAAAGCGACAGAATTCTTCAAAAAGCTTTTTAAAAACTTCAAAGTCAAAAAGTTTTGTATAGCGGCAGAATACATAAAGATGGTGCGAAGCATTTGAAAGAAAAAAACCTCTTGCCTGCGAAGAGTCAGATACGATTCCGTAATTGTCACCTATATAGAAAATTCCTTTTTTCCATTCGGCATTATAATTAAGCTGAAGGGTATTCATTACTTCGGGGGAACAAGAAAGCCTGCTGGGGCTGTTATATAAAACATAATTCTTGATTTTATCTACATAAAGTACAGAACAGTCACCGCGTATCTCCAGAACAGAAGCTATTGCATCGTAAAAATCATCCAGAGAATAGCAGAAGCGCAGTTTTTCAATAAATTCGGTAAGAAGAGCCGTTTCACCGGTGTACATTATTTTTTTATCTACACGGTCGGAAATTTCGGACCTTATTTTGTAGATAATAACACTTGCCAGACAGAACAAAGCCGAAGCTGTTCCCAAAACGAATGGCATTGCATCTTTATTTTTTTCGCGGGCTGCCGGAACAAGACTGACCGTAGACAAAATCAAAATAATCAAAAGAGCCACGGTAGACAGTATAATGGCGACACGTTTTCTTGTCCTATACATTTAGCACCTCAAATTTGAATTTCAGCAGGTAGAATTTAAACACCTTATACTATTATATCATATTATCGACAAAAACGGTGATTTTTTTTAGTAGTTAAGTTTATCACAACTCAAAAAGCATAAAAAAAGGCCTGGTCTGCAAAATGAAACCAGGTCTTTGTATAGGGTATCTCTAATTTTTTTACTATCTGAGCGATTCAAGCGGAATCAGTGCAGGAGAAGTAGTAGCATTTTCAAGTCTTGCATACTCCTGCATTACTGCCGCCTGTTCCCTTGTAAGTTTTGTGGGAAGTTCGACCATAATTTTTACATAAAGGTCACCTTTACGTGTAGTTCCGGTAAAAGGAACTCCTTCACCTTTTATTCTTAAAAGTTTGCCCTGTGTCGTACCTGAAGGAATCTTGAGAACCACAGTTCTGTCGTCCAGTGTACGGATGCTTATGTCTGCACCAAGGGCTGCCTGTGAAATAGTTATTGGAACAGCACAGTACAAATCGTTTCCAGACCGTTCAAAGCATCTGTCAGAGCGCACATTTATTACAATAATAAGGTCTCCGGTAGAACCACCGTTAACGCCAGCATTTCCCATATGCGGAATAGTAATGCGTTTTCCGTTGTCTACACCGGCAGGAATTGTAACAGTCATAACCTTATGCTTTGAGTAAACACCTGCTCCCCTGCATGACGGACACGGATGGTCTATTACAGTGCCCTTTCCGTTACAGGCAGGACATGTCTGCTGAACAGAAAAGAATCCCGTAGAGCGTCTGACCTGGCCCATTCCCTGGCATGTAGGACAAGTCTTCCTGCTTGAACCTGCAGCACCGCCGGTACCGTGGCATTCAGGACAGGGCTCGTCATGTCTGAAAGTAATTTCCTTTTTGCATCCGAATACCGCTTCCTTAAAGTCGAGTTCCAGATCGTAACGCAGACTGGCACCGCTGTTTGAATCCCTGGAAGAAGAACGTCCGCCTCCGAAGCCACCGCCAAACAGATTCTCAAAGATATCACTGAATCCGCCCATACCGCCGAACAGATCGCTGAAATCCTGGGCTGCATGGCTGTACCCCTGCGAACCGCCTCCCATTCCGTCAAGACCGGCAAATCCGTACTGGTCATAAATGGGCCTTTTCTGCTCGTCGCTTAAAACTTCATAAGCTTCTGTTGCTTCCTTGAATTTTTCTTCGGCCTCTTTGTTGCCCGGGTTTCTGTCCGGATGGTACTTTACGGCAAGTTTTCTGTAAGCTTTTTTTATTGTATCTTTGTCAGCGCTTTTATCTACGCCCAAAACTTCATAATAGTCACGTTTTGCAGCCATTTTTTTTATTCCTGAAATTAAATTACGTCTGATTATATCAAAAAATAGCCTCCGTCACAACGACGGAGGCTAACTTTACATGACGTTATTTATTTGTCATCGTGAACTTCATACTCGACATCGTCAGCCTTGCCTTTGTCAAAACCTGACGGGCCGGCATTTGAAGAAGCTCCGGCACCAGTGTCAGCACCGGCAGAAGCTCCTGTCTGGGCTCCAGCACCTGCCTGCTGTGCAGCCGCCTGGGCTTTGTAAACTTCCTCTGCTATCTTGTAAGAAGCCTGCTTAAGATTCTCTGTCTTCTTCTTGATGTTCTCTGTATCATCACCCTTGAGTGCTTCTTTGAGTTCATTAAGTGCAGACTCAATATTGCTCTTGTCTCCTGCCGAAACCTTGTCACCCAAATCCTTGAGTGTCTTTTCGGTAGAATAAACAAGGCTGTCAGCCTCATTCTTTGCATCTACAGCTTCGCGCTTTTTCTTGTCAGACTCGGCATTGGCTTCGGCATCCTTAACCATGCGGTTGATTTCGTCTTCACTCAAGCCTGATGAGCTCTGAATCTGAATATGCTGCTCTTTTCCTGTTCCCATATCCTTTGCAGAAACATGGACGATACCGTTTGCATCAATATCGAATGTAACTTCAATCTGAGGAACTCCTCTCGGAGCTGCAGGAATTCCGACAAGGTCAAAATTACCGAGTGTTCTGTTCTGTGCAGCCATTCCGCGTTCACCCTGAAGAACATGAATTGTAACTGCAGTCTGTCCGTCAGCGGCAGTTGAGAATACCTGGCTCTTCTTTGTAGGTATAGTTGTATTGCGCGGAATAAGAGGTGTAAATACACCGCCCATTGTTTCAATACCAAGAGAAAGTGGTGTTACATCAAGCAGAAGAACATCCTTTACATCTCCGGCAAGAATACCGCCCTGTACTGCAGCACCGATTGCAACAGCTTCATCAGGGTTAACGGCACGGCTTCCCTCTTTTCCGAATATGCTCTTTACAATTTCCTGTACCTTTGGCATGCGGCTTGAACCACCGACAAGAAGAACTTCATCAATCTTGTCAGGTGTAATTTCTGCATCGTGCATAGCCTTCTGGCACGGTTCGCGTGTTGCTTCAAAGAGGTCATCTGTCATCTGCTCGAACTGGGCTCTTGTAAGTGACTTCTGAAGGTGTTTCGGACCTGTAGCATCGGCAGTAATAAACGGAAGGTTAATTTCTGCTGTTGTCTGGTTTGAAAGAGAAATCTTTGCATTTTCTGCAGCTTCGCGAAGACGCTGTAAAGCCATGCTGTCCTTTGACAAATCAATTCCTGTTTCGCTCTTGAACTGGTCAATAAGCCAGTTTACGACACGGCGGTCCCAGTCATCACCACCAAGGTGTGTGTTACCGTTTGTTGATTTTACTTCAAAGACACCGTCTCCAAGTTCAAGAATAGAAATATCAAATGTACCGCCACCAAGGTCGTATACGGCAATTGTCTTGTCCTGTTTCTGATCCTTGTTGAATCCGAATGCAAGCGAAGCGGCTGTAGGCTCGTTGATAATTCTCTTTACTTCGAGACCTGCAATTTTACCGGCATCCTTTGTTGCCTGGCGCTGTGCATCGTTAAAGTAAGCTGGAACTGTAATAACAGCCTCTGTTACCTGCTCTCCAAGATAATCTTCTGCAGTCTTCTTCATCTTCTGAAGAATAAATGCACTTATTTCCTGAGGGCTGTACTCTTTCTTTGTACCGTTCTCTTCTACTTCTACACGGACGTCCTGGCCGTGATCCTTTACTGTATAAGGAACAAGCTTTGCTTCTCCTTCAAGTTCGCTGTAGCGGTGACCAATAAAACGCTTGATTGAATAAATTGTATTCTTTGGGTTAGTAACCATCTGGTTCTTTGCAGGAAGACCTACAATGCGGTCTCCTTTGGCTGTAAATCCGACAATTGACGGAGTTGTGCGTCCGCCTTCTGAGTTCTGGATTACGACCGGCTCGCCATTTTCCATGACGGCTACACAAGAGTTTGTTGTACCAAGATCAATACCAATAATCTTTCCCATAATATTTCTAAGCTCCTCTATTAATACCTTAATTTATTTAGATTCATCCAGAGAAGTTTTGGCAGTTCCATCCTCTGCCTCCGCTTCACCGGAATTATTCTCTTTGTTTTCAGTGACAGTACCGTCAGGCATTGATACCATTACTTTGGCATGTCTTATGACACGATCCTTGAGTTTGTATCCCTTAAGATAAACAGCCTTAAGAACAGGTTCAGCAACAGGGTCTTGTGAAGATCCGATGGCTTCGTGAAGATCAGGATTAAAAGCATCACCGACTTCACCGTAAGCTGCCAGATTGTATTTGTTTTCCAGCATACTTACCATTGACTTGTTAATAATTCTGATTCCGTCTGCGATGGTTTTCGGGTCTGTCGCAGTGGCCGCAGCATCAATTGTCCTGTCAAAATTGTCCAGACTGTCCAACAGATCTTTCAGAAGGTTTGTGTTTGCAAAATCAAAGACCTCCTGCTTTTCCTGAATGGAACGCTTGCGGTAGTTATCAAAATCAGCAGCACGGCGAAGAACCTGATCGTTAAGGTCGGCATTGGACTTTTTAAGATCCTCAACCTGCTTTTCAAGACTAGCAATTTTTTCCTGCGCCAGCTGAAGTTCTGTTTTTGGTGTTTCCTGATTTTCAGTCTGCATTTCAGAACCAGTATTTTCCTTGTTCTGTGCTGCAGATTCCTTTTTTTCTTCCTTGCTCATCTATAATTCCTTTATTTATAGAATAAGATAATAAAAAAAATCATTAATCGTCAACAAAAAATAAAAAAAATCAGGGGAAATACAGTTTTTAAACCGCATTACCCCTGATTTTGGAAAATTGAATATAAAGTAGTTCAAAAATGAGTGTTTTACATTCAGTCTGAAGGACCGCCCGTAACAACCCCGCTGTCATCTTTCTTTACGGGACAGATTGGCTCGTGCTCCACCCTGTCTTCTATAGGAACATACGCTCTTTCTTCGGACACATTTTTGTATGCAGGACGGTAAATTCTTCCTCCGGCAACAATTTCTTCTATTCTGTGTGCGCTCCAGCCCGCAATTCTGGAAATGGCAAAAAGAGGCGTAAAAAGTTCACGCGGAATATTGAGCATTGTGTAGACAAAGCCCGAATAAAAGTCAACGTTAGTACAGATACGCTTTTTGTCACCGTGAAATTCATACAGGATCTGCGGGGCAAGCCGTTCAATAATGCGATAAAGGTTGAATTCTTCTTCACATCCCTTTTCTTTGGCAAGTTCAGCTGCTTTGTCGCGAAGAAGAATTGCCCTCGGGTCACTTATGGTATAAACAGCATGTCCCTGGCCGTAGATAAGTCCCGTGTGGTCAAAGGCTTCCTTGCGTGCTATTTTCCTGAGATATTCGGCAATTTCGTTTTCATCACTCCAGTCGTTTACATGGGCCTTGATGTCGTCCATCATCTCTATAACACGGATGTTTGCTCCACCGTGGCGGCGGCCTTTTAGAGAACCGACTGCAGCTGCCACTGCGGAATAAGTATCGGTGTCTGCAGAAGATACAACGTGAATTGTAAGTGAAGAGTTGTTTCCTCCTCCGTGTTCGGCGTGAAGAATAAGTGCCAGGTCAAGGACTTCGGCTTCAAGTCTTGTATAGCTTTTGTCACTTCTTATAAGACGCAGGAAGTTTTCGGCTGTACTGAGTGTGGGAACAGGATTATGGATATACATGCTCTTTCCGTCATAATAGCGCCTCTTTGCCTGATAGCCGTAAGCTGCCAGTGTAGAAAAACGTGAAATAAGTTCAACGCACTGGCGCAGGATATTTGCTATATCGCGGTTTTCGGGATCGGGATCGTAAGAATAGGATGCAAGAACACCGCGTGCAATCTTGTTCATAATATCGCTGGAAGGCGCCTTCATAATCATATCTTCTGTAAAATTGGGCGGAAGAGTTCTAAGCGTTCCCAAAAAAGATGTAAATTCGTCAAGCTGGCGCTGTGTAGGAAGTTCACCAAACAAAAGCAGATAAACGCACTGCTCGTACCCGAACTGGTGGCGCCGTTCTGTATCACGGACAATATCTTCGACACTGTAACCGCGGTAAATAAGACGGCCCGGAACAGCAACTTTTTTTCCGGTAGAATCAATTTCATAGCCTACAACGTCACCGATTCTTGTAAGCCCGACAAGAACGCCTCTTCCGTCGGAATATCGGAGTCCGCGCTTAACATCATATTTTTCATAAAGAGATGTTTCGATAGGATCGTTATTTTCGGCAAGTTTGGAAAGATTTTTTACAAAGCCGCCGGATTCATCAGATTCATCAAACATATGTACTCCTATATTTCGCGTGCATAATTATGCACTGATTAAGAAAAAAACAGTTATAATTATACGAATTTTTACAGTTTTAATCAAGGGAAACAATATTGATGTGTCTGCCGATTTTGAAAACACATAGCTTTATTCAGCGCATTCAAAGCAGACCGAAACTTGCAACACAACCGTGATTCCTATACTATAGAAAAAAACATTCGGTCAGGAAAAAAATGAAAAAACAAATTAAATTCTTGGCATACGGTCTTTTTGCCGCAGAAACCGTTGCCGCAGTTATTCTTGCAGTATCCGTATTCAGCCCTGAAAAACCGCTGGTTGCAGTTGATGACAGGCTTTATGACGCTTATATAAAGGAAGATTTCAGTTCAAAAATTGAATTTATAAAAAAGAGCGAGTTTCCGGCAAAGAAAAATGCTGCCGCTTCTGTAACAATGCAGACTTATTTTCCGGCTCTTGAGAACAGTGACGGCACTGACAAAATTTATTTTGAACTCGAAAGTGAATGCCTGTTTCCTTCGGTAAAGGCCGATTTTTCTGCCCCGAAAAAAGCGCAGACTGTTTTGAGCCCCGGACTTTCTGTTTCGTTGACTGACGCACAAAACATTCCTCAGGGATTCAGGGCGCTTCCAGTAAACGAAAAATATGCCGGTGAAGAAGGCTATGCTTTGGAAAAAAAGTCCGCTGCTGTCTGTGAGGTTTATAATTCCATATATAAAAAAGAAATAGAAGATGAATGCGCGCGTATTTTTGTTTTCGCAAAAAAGGCCGCCCGTACAGTTTTTCTGGGAAGTGTCGGTGACATGATGGTTGCACGCGGTGTTCAGGAAATTCTTCTTTCGGGAGCTGACGGAATTCAAAAAGTTTTTAGAGACACACTGCCAATTCTGCAGTCAAATGACATAATGTCCGGAAACCTCGAAGGTGTCATTACAGATTCCTTAAAAAACGCAGCAAAAACCTACACGTTCAGATTCAATAAAAAAGTTCTTCCCGAACTGAAAAGAGCCGGGTTCAACTACCTTATGCAGACAAACAACCACTGCTATGACTTTGGTGAAGAAGGCTTTCGGGAAACAATGCTTGCACTTAAAGAATACGGAATTCCCACAAGCGGTGCCGGAATGAATATAAATGAAGCGCAGAAATTCTACACAACTTCAATAAAGGGGCAGGAATTTTCCATTATTTCCTGCGGTGCCTACCCTGTTGAACGTTCGGGCTTTGACGGAAAAAAAACCGCCTCTGCAACTGAAACAAGAGCCGGAATTCTCTGGGAAAGCCCCCAGCTTATTGAAGCCGTAAAAAAAGAAGCCTCAGCCGGAAGGACTGTTGTAGTAAACGTGCACGGCGGTCAGGAATATTCGTTTGTTCCGACAAAAAAACAGAGGGATTTTTACGAAAAGCTTTGTGAAGCAGGAGCCGCTGCCGTTCTTGGAAGCCATCCGCATGTTCTTCAGCCGGTGGAATGGTACGGAAAATCACTTATTGCCTATTCGCAGGGAAATTTTATTTTTAACGGAATGGAAGAAATGTACGGAGCGACTGACAGTGAAATCATAAGACTGGGATTTTTTAAGGGAAGACCTGTCTATGCCGAACGCTACCAGGCGCGCATTGACGGAACTTCGGTTTCACTAAAAGAAAGCGCAAACTAATCTGCGGAACAAAATGGCGGTTGACGGTTGAATTATTGAATTTTTTTTTACTTTCTGCTATTTTTGTTTAATGAGTACAAGATGTTTTACTATGCTTAAGCCCGGTGTCTTAAACCGCAGGCTCGTTGGAGAAGTTATCAGCCGCCTTGAAAAAAAAGGTCTGAAACTGGTCGGACTTAAATTGATGAACATTAGTCCGGAACTGGCATCAAAGCACTATGCCGAACACAAAGGCAAAGCTTTTTATGATCCGCTGGTAGATTACATTACAAGCGGTCCTGTCGTTGCAATGGTATGGCAGGGCGATGACTGTGTTACACTGGTACGCAAGATTACAGGTGCAACAAGTCCGGCAGAAGCACATCCTGGAACAATCCGCGGTGATTTCTGCAGCCACACACAGCACAATATTATTCACGCCAGCGACTGTGATGAAAGTGCCGAGCGCGAAATTGCCCTTTTCTTTAAGCCCGAAGAGCTTATTGACTGGGAAGACCAGGCTTCTGTCTGGTTCTAAAACCTTACGAACTTAAGGGAATTTATGGTCACTGCGCAAGACGGGGTGACCTTTTTTTTGCCATGACAGTTGAACTATCAGAATTAGAAAACCTGCACAATTATGTTCTCGGCGAGATTGAAAGGCTCAGCAAAATTCCTGAAGCAGACTCGTCTGTACTGTTTGACCTCAGAATTGCAGACTCAAATATTTCACTTATTCTTCTGGGTGCATCTGATGAAACAAAAACCGTTGATCTGGGTACCCGTGACGCAGCCGTAAAAAATATGCTCCTTAAGTTCAGAAAAAAAAATGACGGGCAGAATTTTTCTTTGACTGTAGAAAGAACTGCAGCTGCGGCAAAAAATATTTTTTCTGAACTTTGCGAACTTTCAGCCGCGCTTGAACTCTGCAAAGAAAAAAAATTTGCAGACAACGTTCTTGCCAGAATAAAAGCCGCGCAGAATTATATACAGGAACTTGTAAATTTTGCAGAAGCGCCAAAAAAAACGCTGGTCGAATGGAAAGAAAAAGACATACCTCTTTCTGCAAAAAGCGCGGCGGCGGCTTTGGGCGCAGTCAAATCTGAACGCAAGGCCGCGGCGTCACGTGAAAATGGAAAAAAAGGCGGGCGGCCGCGTAAAAGCGGTGGCGGTTCCGCAAAGAAAAGAGTTCCTTCTGCAAAACCGTCAGCAAAGTCTTCTGTTCAGAAAAAGAAAAGTCAGTCATTGGGCCGTGTAAAAAAACGCCCCAGCACTTCCTGAGTACGCAATACATTTACAAAGGCAAGCGGGTCTGCACGGCGCAGATCTTTTGCAAGGGTTCCGGCTTCGTCTCCCGAAACAACAGTATAAAGCATTGTCTTATCTGACTTTTTGTAGCAGCCGGTAGCTTCAAGTTTTGTTGCATCGTGGTTGGTTGTTCTGTGGATTATGTCATAGAGTTCGTCGGGTTTGTCGGTTACAATGAGCATTGTTACTTTCTGGTAGCGCCTGTAAAGAAGATTAAGAACCTGTGTTGACGCAAACTGGAAAATTATTGAATAAAGTGCCTTTTCCCAACCGAAAAGAAGTCCGGCTGCAGCAAGTACAACGCAGTTCCCCGCAAAGATTACATTCCACATGTCCCGTCCCGTTTTTTCAGAAAAATAAATCGCAATAAAATCTGTTCCGCCACTTGTTGCATCTGCATAAAGACAAAGTGTAATTGCAGCGCCGTTCAGAATTCCGCCGAAGACAGAACACAAAAGAATATCATCAGTTATTGTAATTCCCGGAATAAAATCTGTAAGCACTGACGAAAGAACAATCATTATAAGCGAAAAAATTGTAAAATTCCGGCCTATAAACCTGAAGCTTATATAAACCGGAACAGCATTCAGAATTCCGTAAAGAAGTGTATACGGTATTTCAAAGCCCAGAAATTTTTGTACCGCACGCTGAATCAAAAGTGAAAGACCGGAAAACCCGCCGGGAAAAAGATTTGCTGTGTAAACAAAAGTCTTTAAGTTTACCGCAAAAAGCACTGCTCCCAATATTACAAGGGCAGTTCTTTTCCATGCAGAAGGAGTCGGAATTATTGTCGTTACAGGATTTTTGTTCATGCCTTCAAAGATAACATTTTTTGAAAATAAAGCAAACAGGCGCGGCAAAATGCTGTAAACGGCATTCAATAAAATAGACTTTTTTCCTTATATGCAGTAGAATTACCGGCATGAAAACGCGCACATTCAAGGGTGGAATTCATCCAAAAGAAATGAAGGAACTAAGCAGGGACTGTCCCATAACACCTGCTTTTCCTTCTTCCAACACTGTCACTATTCCCGTAACAATGGGAGGCGCACCTAACACTCCACTTGTAAAAGTTGGTGATGTTGTGGCAAAAGGCCAGGTAATTGCGTCCGGTGACAAATTCATGTCGGTTCCGGTTCATGCTTCTGTCTCCGGAAAAGTAAAGAAAATTGCGAACTTTCTTACGACCGGAAATGCTGAAGTTCCGTGCATCGTTATTGAGTCCGACGGTTCTGACACAACAGCTTTCATGGAACCGCTTGATCCCTTTACGTGCGAACGGACAGCGGCGCTTGACCGCATCAAGCAGGCAGGCATTGTGGGAATGGGAGGAGCATCTTTCCCTGCACATGTAAAACTCAATCCGCCTGAAGATAAGGACATAGAATACGTTCTTGTAAATGCAGCGGAATGTGAACCATACCTTACAGTTGATGAACGCACAATGAAGGAAACGCCAGAAAAACTTATTGACGGTCTTGCCATTGTACTTAAAATAAGCGGTGCTTACGGAATAATCGCACTCGAAGACAACAAGGCTTATTTAAAACCTGTTCTTGAAGAACAGATTCTCAAGTGCGGCTACACTGACGACATGGAAGTTGTACTTGTCAAAACAAAGTATCCCCAGGGAAGTGAAAAATTTATTGTAGAGTCAGTACTGGGCGCAGAAATTCCGTCTGCAAAACTTCCGGCAGATGCAGGAACAATTATAAGCAACGTCGGAACATTCTGTGCAATAAGTGACGCATTCAGACTGGGTATGCCGCTTATTTCACGTGCGCTTACGGTTTCAGGCGGCGGATGTACAAAACCGTGCAACCTTAAAGTCCCGGTCGGAACCCTTGTAAGCGATCTTATGCCGCAGTTCTTTGACAAAAAAGACAGCACCGTAAAAATAATAAGCGGCGGACCCATGATGGGATTTGCCATGCCAACAGAAGCATTCCCTATTGTAAAGGGAACAAGCGGAATTACTTTCCTTACAAAAGAAGAAACTTTCCTTAAGGACGAAAGCCAGTGCATAAGCTGCGGAAAATGTATCAGTGCATGTCCTATGCATCTTTCACCCGTTCTTATGTCAAAGGAACTGGAAGCACAGAATATTGCGTCTGCAAAAAAATTCGGACTCATGGACTGCATTGAATGCGGATGCTGCGCTTATGTATGCCCTGCCGGAATAAGACTCGTGCAGCGGTTCAGGATGGGAAAATCCATTGTCCGTACACAAATGGCTCAGGAGAGGGCAAAAGCCGAAGCTGCAAAAAAAGCTGCGGACTCAAACAAACCAAACGGAGATTCAAAATGAGCGGCGATGTAAAAAAAGGAATTTATCTTTCCTCAAGCCCGCACTTTAAATTTGGCGGGTCAACTACTGGCATCATGGCTATTGTGCTTGTTTCACTTCTTCCTGAATGCATTTACGCAACAGTAACATTCGGCATGAAAGCGTTTGCACTCATTGCAGTTTCTGTCGCTGCCTGTGTGCTTTTTGAAGCAGCCTTCCAGAAAATAACAAGACAGAAAGTGTGTGTTTCCAACCTGTCGGCATGCATTACCGGAGTACTTCTTGCACTTGTTGTTCCGCCTGCGACACCTTTGTGGATGATAATTCTTGGGGACCTTGTTGCAATTGTAATAGCAAAAGGACTGTTCGGTGGAATAGGTTCAAACGTGTTTAACCCTGCCCTTACCGGACGTGCATTTTTGTTTTTGAGTTTTCCGGCGACACTTGGAGCATCATGGCTTGACCCCCAGCTTGACGCAGTTACTTCTGCAACAATTCTGAGCGGAATAAAATCGGGCGCACAGACCTTTACACCGGGCATGGTAAGCCAGTATTTCTTTGGAAACCGTGCCGGCTGTATCGGTGAAACTTCAATTCTTCTTATACTCATTTCTTTTGCATTCCTTGTACTTACAAAGATAATTGACTGGAGGGCACCGCTTGCAATGACGGCTACAGTTGCTGCAGGAACATTTTTGTCTTCACTTGCAGGTACAGGAAATGCCGCTGCCGCCGGAATGGAAACACTTGCGGCCATGCTTACCGGAGGACTTCTCTTCGGGGCAACATTCATGGTAACCGACTACGCAACGGCACCGGTTACAAAACCTGGCCGCCTTATTTTCGGTTTTGGTTGCGGACTCATAACCTTCCTTATCAGAAGATTCGGCGGCTATCCCGAAGGCGTTATGTTCAGCATACTTATCATGAACACAATTGCACCTTTCCTTAACAACGTGACAGGCAGAATGTACGGCTACGGAAAGAAGGGACACAGGCGTCCTGCACCAAGAAAAATCGTACAGGAATTTGACACAACAATCGCAAAGACCGGGGAACAGAAATGAGTGAAAACAAAAAAAACAGATCTTCTGTCGAAACAATCAGGCTCGGACTGGTTCTTGCACTTTACGCAATGGTTTCCTGCGCTGTTCTTGCAGTTGTAAGCAATCTTACCGGACCAAAAATCTCTCAGAACCAGATAGACAAAGCAAACGCGGCTATGAAAGCTGTTGTTCCCGAAGCAGAATCTTTTGAACAGATTCAGGACTTTGCCCAGGGTGAAAACAAAAGCATTGCAATTGAAAAAATGTATCTTGCAAAAAAAGGTGAAAAAGTTATAGGCGGAACAGCCCAGGTTTCGGGCCCAACTTATGACAGGGGAACAATCATCGTAGGAATGACAGTTGACGGAACAGTTACCGGCCTTCAGTTTCTGGAACTTACAGACTCACCGGGATTCGGACTCAAGGCAAACGATCCTACATTCACACTCCCGAACGGACAGACTTTTTACGGCCAGTTCAACGGAAAAAATGCGGAACAGGGATTTAAAGCCGGAGTTAACTTTGACGCAATTTCAGGTGCAACAATTACAAGCAATGCTATTGCCGGCATGATTTCCTGCGGAACTTCGTCAATGTTAAAATACTTCAGGGGACACGACTATGAATAAACAGCTTAAAATATTCACAAATGGATTCTTAAGAGAAAACCCGCTTCTTGTTCTGAACATCGGTCTGTGCTCATCACTTGGTGTAACAACGAGTATCTTCAACGGACTGGGAATGGGAATGGGAATGACTTTTGTTCTTCTGATGAGCGAAATTGTAATCAGTATTTTCAGAAAACACATTCCCAACGCAATAAGACTTCCTGTTTTTATCATTATTATTGCGGCGTTTACGACAATTGTTCAGCTTGTGCTTCAGGCTTACGTACAGTCACTTTATGATGCGCTAGGAGTTTTTCTGCCGCTCATTGTAGTCAACTGCATTATCATGGGCCGAGTAGAAGCTTTTGCCTCAAAGAACAATACCGGTAATTCAATTCTTGACGCACTTGGAATGGGGCTCGGTTATACAATAGTGCTTGTTCTTATTTCACTTGTACGCGAACTTCTCGGCGGCGGAACACTCATGGCAGGAACCCCGCTTAAAATTACCGTTATTCCCGAAGCATACAGAATTGGAATTCTAAACAGTGCTCCTGGAGGATTTATGGTATTCGGACTTTTGGGCGCCCTTGTTCAGGCTTTCAAGAACAAATCGGAGGCTAAAAAATGACAGACCTTATTCAGCTTTTCATAAAGTCAGCCCTCATAGATAACGTTGTCTTTATCCAATATCTTGCAATCTGCCCTTTTATAGGAATGACAAGTGAAACCGGCAAGGCAACAGGAATGGGACTTGCTACGACTTTCGTAATTATTCTCGCAACTGCCGTTACCTGGCCGCTGTATAAATTCGTAATGGTTCCTCTGGGACTTGAATTTCTTCAGACACTTTTCTTCATTCTTGTAATTGCCTCCCTTGTCCAGCTTGTGGAATTCTATCTGAAAAAATCTGCTCCGGGACTTTACAGTTCTATGGGAATTTATCTTTCACTTATTACGACAAACTGCGCTGTTCTTGGCGTAACAATCAACTGCATCGGAAAAAACTACAATTACGGTCAGAGCATTGTTTATGCACTCGGAACAGCCGCCGGTTTTTTAATGAGCATGGTAATTATGTCTGGAGTGCGCTCAAAGCTCAGGACAGCAAAAGTTCCGGCTGCATTCAAAGGAACTCCCATTCTTTATGTTGCAGCAGGCCTTTTGAGTCTTGCCTTCCTTGGATTCAAGGGACTTATTAAATAGGTGATTTTATGAATACAATTATCTTTACAATAATCGTTGCACTTCTTGTAGGCTTTGTTCTTGGAATATTGCTGGGTCTTTTCAAAAAGATTTTTGCTGTTGAAGTTGACCCCAGAGTTCAGGCTGTAAGAGACGTACTTTCAGGCGGAAACTGCGGCGGCTGCGGCTTTGCAGGATGTGATGCCTTTGCTGAGGCTGTAGTAAAAGGTGAAGCACCGGCTTCTGGCTGTATTGCAGGCGGTCCTTCTGTTGCAGAAAAAATTGCTGCCATTCTTGGAGTAGACTCCGGAAGTGCAGAAAAAAAAGTTGCGTTTCTTGCCTGCGCCGGTACAAAAGAGTGTGCACTTTCAAAGGGAATATACAACGGTGTCAAAACATGCGCCGCAGCAAACCTTGCCGTTAACGGAATAAAAAAATGCGCTTTCGGCTGCATAGGTTACGGTGACTGTGAAGCAGCCTGCCCGTTCGGCGCCATCTCTATGGGAAACGACGGACTTCCGCACGTTAACCGCGAAAAATGCGTTGGCTGTGGAAAATGCGCTGTTGCATGTCCAAAACATCTGTTTTCAATTATTCCTGCCGCAACAAAAGGTCCTGTTGCAAAATGTTCTTCAAAAAGCGACAACAAACCGCAGATCAGAAAAGACTGTTCTGCCGGCTGCTTTAAGTGCGGACTTTGTGCAAAAAAATGTACAGAACAGTGCATTGATATTTCGTCCGGAATTCCAAAAATTGACTACACAAAATGTACTTCCTGCGGAGAATGCGTAAAGGCATGTCCGGACAAAGTACTGGAATTCTTTAACTAAAACCGTGTCCGCCCTGAATGCGTTTGGGGCGGATTTTTCCACTAATTTTTCCAGCAAAATGATATCAGAAATTTCAATTACCGCCGCTCCACATGAAGAAAACGACAGCGGCATTATTCTGGGCAAAATAAAAAAAGCCCTTTCCCTAAACGGAATAAATGCAGAAACAAAAAAAATAATTCCTGTTCTTGTAAAAAAATCTGTAGACGCAAGAAGAAGGCAGGTAAAACTTATTCTGCGCTACAAAGTTTATATAGATGAAAATCCTGCAGACGCAATGTCTTCCATTCCGCTCTGGAAAAAAGCTGGGAGTGAACATACAGTAATAATCGTCGGCTCTGGTCCTGCAGGTCTGTTCGGTGCCCTTAAACTTCTGGAATACGGAATCCGTCCTGTTATTATAGAACGCGGCTCTGAAGTTTATGACCGCAAGCGTGATATAGCGGCGATAGGAAAAAACAATCTTGTTGACTCAGACTCAAATTATTGTTTTGGAGAAGGAGGCGCCGGAACATTCAGCGACGGAAAGCTTTACACAAGAAGTTCAAAACGCGGTGACATAAGTTCCATCCTAAAAATTTTTGTACACTTTGGTGCAGACAAAAAAATTCTTACCGACGCTCACCCCCACATCGGAACAGACAAACTTCCGCAGATAATAAAAGCAATGCGCACTTTTATAATTTCAATGGGCGGCGAATTCCACTTCAATACAAAAATGACTGGCTTCATTACCGAAAAACCAGCCGGAACAAAAAATGCCATTCCTGTAGTAAAAGGAATAAAAACTGTAAATACAACCAACGGCTCACAGAAAGAATTTACAGGAGATGCAGTTCTTCTTGCAACAGGACATTCCGCTTCGGACATTTACGAAATTCTTTCAAAAGAAATTCCTGGCTCACTTGAAGCAAAAACTTTCGCTATAGGAGTCAGGGTTGAACATCCGCGCGAACTTATAGACAAAATACAGTATCACGGCCAGAGGGGGCAGCATCTTGGGGCTGCGGAATACAGGCTCACATCGCAGCAGAATGAACGCGGGGTTTACAGCTTTTGCATGTGTCCCGGAGGATTTGTTGTTCCGAGCGCCACTGAGCCGGACGGAATTGTTGTAAACGGAATGTCTGCCGCCGGACGGAACAGCGCATGGAGCAATGCTGCAATTGTAGTAGAAACACGGCCTGAAGATATACCGACAACATTCACTGAAATGGCCGTAAAAAACAAAAGTGCAGAACTTGCCGGTCTTTATTTCAGAAGATATATAGAAAAGGAAACTGCAGCACACGGTGACGGTCAAAAAGCGCCGGCGCAGAAACTTATTGACTTTCTGGAAGGAAAACTTTCTGCTGAACTGCCAAAGTCAAGCTATGCGCCGGGTCTTGTTTCAAGCCGTCTTGATGAATGGCTACCAAAACAGATTGTCTCAAGACTCAAGTCCGGTTTTACTGAATTCGGAAGAAAAATGCAGGGTTTTGTAAGCAACGACGCTGTTCTTATCGCTTCAGAAACAAGAACAAGCACTCCTGTAAGAATACTTAGGGACAAAACAAGTTTTGAATGCAGTACAGCAAAACACCTTTACCCTGCAGGAGAAGGAAGCGGCTATTCGGGCGGCATTGTAAGTTCCGCAATGGACGGAAAAAACGCCTGCACCGAAATAGCGTGTTTAATAACACATTAGTTTACCAATATGTTATTAATACTATTATTGCGAAATAACTGCCCGTAAAAACTGCTTGAGTCTTTCGTTCTGGGGATTCTGGAAAATCTGTTCCGGAGTTCCCTCTTCGAGAATGCGTCCGCTTTCCATAAAGACTACACGGTCCGCAACTTCGCGCGCAAAACCCATCTCGTGTGTAACAACGACCATTGTCATTCCCTTTTCTGCAAGCTGCTTCATAACCGCAAGTACTTCACCTACAAGTTCGGGGTCGAGGGCACTGGTTGGCTCGTCAAAAAGCATAATCTTGGGATCCATTGCAAGTGCGCGCGCTATAGCAACACGCTGCTGCTGGCCGCCCGAAAGTTTGTTCGGGTAAGCGTCAATTTTGTCGCCAAGTCCAACCTGCTCAAGAAGTTCAATTCCTCGTATACGTGCCTGCTCCTTTGTTTTTCCAAGAACATTCATCGGTGCAACCATTGTATTTTCAAGAACAGTCTTGTGCGGAAAAAGATTAAAACGCTGGAAAACCATTCCGACTTCAAGAAGCCTCTGGCGTCGTTCCTTTGAAGTTATATGAAGTTTTTTAACACCGTTTTCATAATGGGCAATCAAATTTCCTTCTATAAAGATTTTTCCGTTGTTAATGTGCTCAAGGTGGTTGAGTGCGCGCAAAAAAGTAGACTTGCCAGCACCACTCGGTCCGATTATACAGACAACTTCGCTGGGTTTTACGGTAAGCGAAACGTTTTTCAGAACATCAAGTTTTCCGAATGAATTGCATATATCAACAGTTTCTATCATCGACATAAAATCCTCCAAAAAATTACTCGTAAACAGAATGTTTCTTTTCCAGAAGATGGAATACGAGAGTAAACAGAGCCGTAATTACAAGATAAAGAATCATGGCCGGAATATAAACAAGTGAAGAAGCCGTTGACGACTGGATACTGCGCGTAACTTTTGTAATATCTGCAAGCGCAATAAGAGAAACAAGTGAAGCATCCTTAAGCATCATGATAAATTCATTTCCTACAGGAGGAATAAGGCGGCGGATTGACTGCGGAAGAATAATAAGCCTCATTGTCTGGAAGTAACTCATTCCAAGAACCTTGCTGGCCTCGAACTGTCCCTTGTCAATAGACTGAATTGCGGCACGGATTATTTCAGAACAGTATGCACCGCAGTTAAGTGAATAAGCAATAAATGCCGCAAGAAACTGATTGTTTATGGTAAGAGCCTTGTTGATTTCGGGAAGGCCGTAATATACAAAATAAAGCTGCATCAAAAGAGGCGTGCCGCGGAAAAAGAAAACATACGCATGGCAGATACCTCTGATAATTTTGGATTTGGACATTTCTCCAAGAGCAAGAAAAATACTTAAAAAAAGTCCTGCCGTAACAGCACACAATGTAAGTAAAACAGTTATCCTCGCGCCGTCCAAAAGCTGAGGAATCCATCTGATGATTTTTTCCAAAGTATCCATATTAAACAGAACCCCTTACATAATAAAAAGTGTTTGAATCAGAAAGCAGAACCTTCTGATCCAAACAAGTTTTTTTCCTGTTAAAAAACTATTGAACGTCTTTAATGCTATCAGAAAGATCTACATTGAAAATCTTCATGTAAATCCTGGTCATTGTTCCGTCTGCCTTCATGTCGGCAATAGCAGAATTAATCTTGTCAAGAAGTGCTTTATTTCCCTTCTTTACGCAGACACCGAAGTAATCGTCGGGAGTACCTGCCCAAACCTGCTTGAAAACAGTGTCCGGCTTTCCAAGATAAGAAACGGCAACAAGGCTGTCACTGATAACAGCATCTATTCTTCCGAACTCAAGATCCTTGTAGGCGTTCATAACTTTGTCGTACTCATTCTGAACATATGTGAATCCGTGTGCTGCGGCATATTTTTCAAGATAAAAATCACTTGTTGTTTCTGCCTGGTATCCTACCTTAAGACCTTTCAGATCTTCAGGAGCAGCGATAGAAAGTTTTGAATCCTTTGTAAGAATTATTGCCTGTCCGTTTCCAATATATGGTGTAGAAAAGTCATAGTTTGCCTTGCGCTCATCGGTAATTGTCATGGCAGACATAATGCAGTCATAGCGGTCAGTATCAAGTCCGGCAAGAATTCCGTCCCATGCTGTATCTACAAATTCAACAGAAAGTCCAAGACGTTCAGAAACAGCCTTTCCCAGTTCAACATCAAAACCTGTCGGTGTCTTTCCGTCTTCTGCAAAATACTCAAAAGGCGGGTAACCGATTTCCATAGCGACTTTAAGTTTACCTGCTTCTACAGTAAATTCACCTTTCTTTGCTGCTACCTGCTTTTTTGAGCATCCTGTAAGTGCAAGAACCGCCACAACGGCACCGGCAATCAATGCAATTTTTTTCATATTGTCCTCCAAATAAAAATAGGGACTTCGAACGTACAAAACGTCGTTGTCCCTAACCTTTTTAAGTATAAAATTAATCCTGTTAAGTGTCAATAATTTATACAGATTTTATGCAAATTTATGCAATGGCAGAATCACTTTTGTGCCGTTTTATATTCGGAATAACTTCGGCCATCATAAGCGCACCAAAAATAAGAACACAGCCAGCCCACATCCTTAGCGAAAGATGCTCGCCCAAAAGCAGTGTGCTAAACAGAACACCGAACACCGACTCAAGCGAAAGGAAAAGGGACGCCAGTGCAGACGGAACAAATTTAAGACACACATTCTGCAAAAAGAAAGCAACCATCGTGCTAAAAACACCAAGATACATCATGGAAAGAATAACGCGCGGGTTTGAAAGATATTCCAGCGGGAACGGTCCGTTAAGTTTTGGGTCTGTCATAAAAGGCGCCACAATCCAGCCGAAAAGAGCTGCAAATGCAAACTGAAGGACTGTCAGAAAAACAGGATCTTCGGTTTCGTCGTATTTTTCTACAAAAAGAATATGGAGTGCATAAAAAATACCGCAAACAAGGGTAAGCGTGTCGCCCATGTTAATGTCAAAAACATTTCCGCCGTCATTCTGAAGGGCAAGAAGTCCTATTCCTGTTACAGACATTACAGCCGCAACAAAAACATACCACGACGGTCTCTTTTTGCGCATTGGCCATCCTATAAGCGGAATAAGAATAACGTAAACTGTCGTAAGAAAGGCGTTTTTTCCTGCAGTAGTGAATTTGCAGCCTATAGTCTGAAAAAGATATGCCAGAAAAAGAAAAAGCCCCAGAACCGCCCCGTGAACAAGATAGCTGCGGTTAAAAAGTGCAAATTTTTTATAGAAAATTGCGGCAAGAATTACGGCTGCTATTGTAAACCTAAACGCAATCATCCAAACCGCGCCTACATAATCAAGGCTGTCTTTAACAATGACAAAAGCAAAGCCCCAGATTGCTGCGGTCAGAATAAGTCCAAGGCTTGAAAGAACGGAATGGCTTTTATAATTCATCTTTTTTTCCTGAATTTTAAATTTGAAGAAAAAATGCCCGCCGCAGAAAAATCCACGGCGAGCAGAATGCGAAAATTTCAGTAAAATCAGAAAGCAACCGAAAACCGAATTAAAAATTCAGTTTTCGATACTTCGGATTATTTTACTACAACCTTTTTAAGGTGCCAGATGTCGCGTACATAATCCTCAATAGTGCGGTCACTTGAGAATTTTCCGCTGTTGGCAATATTAATAAGTGTCTTTCTTGCCCATGATTTTCTGTCTGTATATTCGGCTGCAACTTTTTCCTGAGCCTGAACATAAGAATCAAAGTCTGCAAGAACATAATAAACGTCAGGACGCTGACCTTCAATTCCGTAAACCAAAGAGTCATAAAGTTCCTTGAACTGCTGTCCTGTAGGATCGTATGTTCCGTCAACAAGCTGGTTTACAACCTTTGCAAGAGCCGGGCTGCGGTCAAGATACTTCTGCGGATTGTAAGAATGTTCGCTGTTAATCTTGATGATCTCATCTGCTGTAAGACCAAAGATAAATGCGTTGTCTTCACCCGCTTCATTTACAATCTCGATATTTGCTCCGTCAAGGGTTCCAAGTGTAAGGGCACCGTTCATCATAAACTTCATGTTTGAAGTACCTGAAGCTTCGTATCCTGCAGTAGAAATCTGCTCTGAAACATCGCTGGCAGGAATAATCTTTTCTGCCATTGAAACGCGGTAGTTTTCTACGAATACAACGCGGAGTTTACCTCCAACGCGGCGGTCGTTGTTTACGCGCTCAGCAACAGTATTGATAAGCTTGATAATCTGCTTTGCACGGCGGTATCCGGAAGCAGACTTTGCTCCGAAGATAAATGTGCGTGCCGGCGGATTGTAAGAAGGATCTTCAACAATTCTGTTGTAAAGATACATAATGTGAAGAACGTTGAGAAGCTGTCTCTTGTACTCATGAAGACGCTTTACCTGGGTGTCAAAAATGCTTTCAGGGTCAAGGAATTCATTCTGTGTGTGCTTGAGGCAGTCTGCAAGGCGCTCTTTGTTGTGAAGCTTGATTGCAATAAGTTCGTCAATTGACTTTTCGTCATCAACAAACTTTTCGAGTCCCTTAAGCTTGCTCAAGTCTGTTTCCCAACCGTGTCCAATTCTTGCAGTAATGAATTCAGCAAGTTCAGGGTTGGAGCTCAAAAGCCAGCGACGCTGTGTAACACCGTTTGTCTTGTTATTAAACTTCTGCGGGTAAATGGCATTCCAGTTCTTGAGTTCCTGCTCTTTGAGAAGCTTTGTGTGAAGTTCTGCAACACCGTTTACGCTGAATGAAGCGTGGATTGCAAGCCATGCCATGTAGATTTTTCCGTCGTGAATTATTGACATGTGATTCTGCTTGTCATAGTCCTCGGGGAACTTCTGGCGCAGTTCAATCATAAAGCGACGGTTGATTTCTTCTACAATCTGGTAGATTCTCGGAAGAAGTCTCTGGAAGATGTCAATAGGCCACTTTTCGAGGGCTTCGGCAAGAATTGTGTGGTTTGTGTAAGCAAATGTCTTCTGAACGATACTCCAAGCATCATCCCAGCCTACATTGTACTCATCCATAAGAATGCGCATAAGTTCGGGGATTGCTACTACAGGGTGTGTATCGTTAAGCTGAATCACGTGATACTGCGGGAACTTAGAGAAATCTGTTCCGACTGTATTTACAAAGTGATGTATAAGATCCTGCAGAGATGCTGAAGTAAAGAAATACTGCTGGCGAAGGCGAAGTTCCTTTCCGCTGGGACCTGAATCGTTCGGGTAAAGAACGCGGCTTATGTCTTCTGCATCATTCTGTCTTTCTACAGCACGGTGGTACTGCATGTCGTTGAAGAGCTGAAGGTCAAAACCGTTGGGACTGCTTGCCTGCCACAGGCGAAGAGTATTTACAGTATTGCATCCATATCCTACAACAGGCATATCATAAGGAGTTGCTGTAACTTCCTCTGCATTTTCGATATAGAAACGGTCCTGACCGTCCGGAGTTTTTCCGTACTTGATCTGTCCGCCGAATTTTACGGTAACAGAAAGGTCTGAACGTTTTACTTCCCACGGATCGCGGTGCTTAAGCCAGTTGTCGGGGTATTCAACCTGATATCCGTTTTCGATATGCTGCTCAAACATTCCGTACTCATAGCGAATTCCGTATCCATGACCGGGGTACTGCAATGTAGCAATAGAATCCAGGAAGCACGCTGCCAGGCGTCCGAGACCACCGTTACCAAGACCTGCATCGGGCTCTTCGTCCTCGATCATGTCGTAGTTGATGTTCATGCCCTTAAGAACGTCCTTTACCTGCTCCATAATTCCGGAATTGATAAGATTGTTGCTGAGAGCACGACCCATGAGGAATTCAGCACTAAGGTAATAAAGCTGCTTTGTAGGCTTTGCTTCGTATTCCCTGCGTGTTTCCATCCAGTTCGGCATAATAATCTCAAGCGCACTTGCACTTACTGCATCAAAGAGATCGTGCTTGTTTGCCTGGGAAATGTCTTTACCATACTGTCTGCGAAGACGTGCGGTAAGATTCGCCTTAAACTGTTCTGCATCAAAAGTCATTTGTTCCTCCTAAGAACTTTTCTTTTATTTAGCAATCAAAATAATTAATGAGCCGGCAGGAACAATATAGCGCTCCTGAGCCCGTAACTTTTCTGCCTTGTCCGTCAAAACAATTGCATCATCGGCATCTATGGAAGTGTCGGCTACGCGGTACCAGCGTTTACCGTCGGTAAGTGTCGGTACTGTAACCATAGCGTCCTGCCTGTCTGTATTGGCGGCAATATAAAAATCATTGTCGGGTGTTCCGTCGTCATTAATGCAATAGGAACCGCCCAGCCGGAATGCAAGGAACCTTGACAGCTTGTTCCAGTCAGGATTGCTTCCGTCTATGTTGTACCACTGGATATCGGGAGAAGCACCAGCTTTGTCTCCGTGAAAGAAATCCTTTCTGCGGAATACGGCATGCGCTTTTCTTAAAGCAATGGCTCTTTTTGTAAATGTGATAAGCCTATCATTTAGATTTACGTTAGTCCAGTCAAACCAACTTATATCATTGTCCTGACAGTACGCATTGTTGTTTCCCTGCTGTCCACGGCGGAATTCATCGCCCCCCAGAAGCATTGGTGTTCCCTGCGAAATAAGAAGCGTAAGTATAAAATTGCGCATCTGTTTTGAACGCAGCTTTTCTATATGCGGATTTGCCGTAGGACCTTCGTAACCGTGATTGTAGCTCCAGTTGCTGTCAGTACCATCGCGGTTTCCTTCACCGTTCTGCTCATTGTGCTTGCCGTTGTAGCTTACAAGATCATTCATAGTAAAGCCGTCATGGCATGTTATGTAGTTGAGGCTGTGCCACGGTTTTCTTCCCGAAAGTGCAAAAAGGTCGCTCGAACCGCTTATTCTTGTTGCTGCTGATGTAGAAACATATTCGTCGCCACGCCAGAAACGCCTTATGTCGTCACGGAAGCGGTCATTCCATTCAGCCCAGCGTCCTCCGGGAAAGCCACCCAGCTGGTAAGCACCGCCTGCATCCCACGGTTCTGCAATGATTTTTGTGGAATGAAGCACCGGATCTTCTGAAATTGCATTCAAAAGTGGCGGATACTGCATGATTGTTCCGTCAGGACCGCGGCTGAGTATACTTGCAAGATCAAATCTAAAACCGTCAATATGATACTGAAGAACCCAGTATCTTAAGCAGTCAAGGATATATGCTTCTACGACAGGATGATTGCAGTTCATTGTGTTTCCGCAGCCGCTGAAGTTCATGTAATATTCTTTATGGCTTCCTACAAGGGTATAGTATACGCTGTTTTCAAAACCGCGGAAGTTGAGCGTAATGCCATGTTCGTTGCCTTCTGCCGTGTGGTTGAATACAACGTCAAGAATAACTTCAAGGCCTGCTTTGTGCATTTCGCGTACAAGTGTTTTGAATTCGCGTACACAACCGCCCGGTGTCTTGTCTGCGGAATAGCCTGCTTTGGGTGCAAAAAAATCTATTGTGCTGTAACCCCAGTAATTTTTCATGCGTTCGCCGGTACGGGGATTAACGTTTGTATTCTCGTACTCATCGAACTCATAAATAGGAAGAAATTCAACAGATGTAATGCCCAGACTCTTTAAATAAGGAATCTTTTCTATAAAACCGGCGTATGTTCCAGGGTTAGAAACATTTGCGTTTTTGCCGGCTGTAAAACCTTTTACATGTGTTTCGTAAATTATGCTTTCTGAAAGCGGAATATTAAGCGGCTTATCCCCCTGCCAGTCAAAGTCAGAATCGTTGACCACAACGCACTTGGGGAACTGAAAATGATAATGGCTTTCTGCAAGTTCAACGTCGGTTTTGTCTACAGGCGTTCTGTACACCGGCGGAAGATTATGAAACAAAGATACAGGCGTAAGTGACTTTGCATAGGGATCAAAAAGAAGCTGCTTTACATTAAAGCGGTGACCGGCAGAAGGTTCAAAAGGACCGTCAACGTGATACAGATAAAGATCGCCCGGTTTTATTCCAGGTACAAAAACATGCCATACATCGCCGGTTCTGTTTACCTCAGGGTCAAATTCAATTTGGGCATACGGCTCACAGTCTTCTGAATTTTTAAAGAACTCAAGAATTACTCTTGTGGCATTTCTGCTGAAAACTGCAAAATTAACACCCCCGTTAACGACTGAAGCTCCTAGAGGCATAGGGTTTCCGGGTAAAGTCTGTATTAATTCCATAATTTGCGATTATAGCAAATTGTATTTTTTTCTTCTACATGAAAAAATACAAAATACGTAAATTCAAGGGAATTTAAGCCCTTTTTATAAAAAATCAGAGTATTTTGTTATACTTTTTGTTTATTTTAAGATTCTGCACACGTAAAGGGGAATAACGGCTTAACTCACCAACTCAAGAATATTGCAGAACAGAGGCTTTTTGTTCTATAATAAGTTCATGGATACACTAACCACAACAGAAAACGAAGATTACGAAATTCCGAAGGCAGGCCCCAAAACAGCAATGGTTTCTATCATTGGGCGGCCGTCCGCAGGAAAATCCACTTTTCTGAACACGGCCAGCGGTGAAACAATAAGCATTGTTTCAGAAATTCCGCAGACAACAAGAAACGCAATCAAAGGAATAGTAAACACTTCTTTGGGTCAGCTTGTCTTTATTGATACACCCGGACTTCACATAAGCGACAAAAAGCTGAACCTTAAGCTTACAAAAATTGCTTCTGACCAGATAAAGGACAGTGACGCTATTCTTTACATTCTTGATTCAACACGAGAACACGGTGAAGAAGAACAGCTTATTGCAAAAATGGCTTCCCCTTTTTCTGACAAACTGGTTATTGCAATAAACAAAACAGAAGATCCCAAGTCAAATGCAGCAAAATCACATGAATTTATAGAAGATTTTTTTCCAGATTTTCCAAAGAACCGTGTTATTGAAATAAGTGCAAAAGATGATGTAAATGTAAACGATGTTCTCAAAACCCTTTACGACCTGGCTCCCGAAGCACCGCATCTTTATCCCGAAGAATTTTACACTGACCAGGAAGTTGACTTCAGGATTTCAGAAATTATACGTGGAAACGCAATCAACAGGCTCAAGGAAGAGATTCCGCATGCAATTTACGTTACCGTTGACCATATGGAAATGGCAAAGGAAAACCTTCTTAAGGTAAGGGCCGCAATCTATGTTGAACGTGACAGCCAGAAAGGAATTGTCATAGGCAAAGGCGCTTCAATGATCAAAGACATACGCGTTGCTTCAATGAAAGAATGCCGCAAGATTTTCCCGTACAAGGTAGACATTGATCTTCAGGTAAAAGTAGACAAAAACTGGCGGCAGAAAGACAAGATTCTGAACAAAATCCTGCGCTAGAGGAAAACACAAAGCAGCAGACTTAAAACTTAAGTTTGTTACTTATCTTACGGCTTGACATCTGATTAAAATCAGATAAAATAGGTATATATCAATTTTTTCGAGGTGAAAGAAAATGACTTTTAAACAGTTGAAGGTTGCTGTTTATGCAGACGGTGCAGACAAGGATGCGATGATCGCAGAATACAAGAAAGGCTATGTAACGGGCTTTACAACAAACCCCAGCCTTATGAAGAAAGCAGGAGTTACTGACTATGTTACTTTTGCAAAGGAAGTTTGCGCTGCAATTCCTGATCTTCCCCTTAGCTTTGAAGTTTTTGGCGATGACTTTGAAACAATGGAAAAGGAAGCAAAGGTTATAAGCGCTCTCGGAAAGAACGTATTTGTAAAGATTCCAATTATGCTTACAGACGGAACTTCTACTGCCCCGCTTATCAAAAAGCTTTCAGAGCAGGGAATCCAGCTTAACGTAACTGCCATTTTCACTATTGCACAGGTTCGTGCAGCCGTTCATGCTTTCAAGGCCGGAACAAAGAACATCGTTTCTGTATTTGCAGGACGTCTTGCAGACTCAGGAATTGATCCTATTCCTGTTATGAAAAAGACTTCAAAAATCTGCCGCTCAAAGCCGGGAACAATGAGCCTCTGGGCTTCTACACGCGAACTCTACAACCTGGTAGAAGCAGACGAATGCAAGTGTGACATCATCACTGTACCGAACAGCGTTCTTGCAAAGATTCCTGGAATGGGAACAACACCAATGGCCGGTTCAAAGAACACAGTTCTTACATTCGCAAAAGACATCAAGGATCTGGGATTCAGCATTCTTAAGTAAGTAAGGGAATCTCCAGAGATTCCCAGCGAGTTCTAATTCGCTATAATAGCGCGACTTAGAACATCGCATTTTCAGAGGAGCCTTTAAAAATTGCAATTTTTAAAGGCTCCATTAAACTAAAAAAAGCGGCTGTCTGATAAGGGAACAGCCGCTTTTTTTTACCATTTTCTTTTTGTCAGCAATCTGCTTTCCACAAACCGTGAAGATTGCAGTAAGCGTAAACTTCGAGTGGCTTTTCGTCTTTAAGTGCAAATTGAACTTCAGGTTTTGAAAGCGGCTTTAAGTTGCGGCGGTAGACACCTTTGTCTGTAACAAGGCAAATCCACTGGATATAATGTTCTTCTGTCATGGGGTGCTCGGCGGAACCGACTTTTACACTGACAGTACCGTCCTTTACTTCTACAACGGGAACATGTTTTTCTGTACTGGCATCCGTTGTATTGGGAACAAGGGCAGTCATATTTTCCCCGCAGCATACAACATTGACGCCGGAAGAATTAACCATTTCTACAATATTACCGCAATGAATACAGCGATAAAAAACAACTTTTTCCATAGCACACCTCCATGAACAGGGATTTTTTTATACTCCCCTTATAAACTTAAGTTAATTTAAATATAAGGCCTTGGTGGTTGTTTTGCAAGAAATATTTTTAGAAGAACGTAATTTTGTAAGAAGCTGCTTTTAGAAAGTTCGCAGTTAAAAGCCGGACAGCGCGTTACCGTAAAAAGACAGTCTCTTAGCAAGAAAAAATCACACAAAGTGCAAAAGCGCACTTGCAACCGTAAACGAGCGCCACGGACGGCGCGTCAGTTGTTAACGAAAAATATTGAGAGTTTTAACTGCGGCCAAGCCGCAATTAAAACTCTCAGAGCAAAAATGGCAGGACGCCATTTTTGCGACTAGAACCAGAAGCAGAACTTGAACGGAACGCGGTAATTGATTCCGTTTGCCTCTACATTTTCGTTTGAAACATTCATGTACTGAACTTCAAGCGCAATCTGGAAGAAGCCGTTGCTGAAATCCTTCTGGAAATAAGGACTTGCGTAAACACCGATGTAGCGTGTTGCAGCGCCGGTAGTAGTTACGTTAGGACCGTCCATCCAGTCTGTGTGAAAGTCCATAAGACCGTCTGCATGTGCGCTGTTTGTCGGAGCGTAACCGTCAGTTGTACCAAAGGATGTTCCGTTTGCATCCTGCGCATATTTTCCGACTGCATTAAGACCAATCCTGTATGAAGTTCCCGGAATGGCATGAGAAACACCAACAGCAACTGCATCCATCAAAGCCTTTTCGTTGATTGAAAGATAATGGTCATCTGCATAGAAGAAACGGTTTTCGAATGTAATTGGCCAGGCCGGAATTGCTTCTGTTCTTCCTGAAATGCCCACGTAATGTGCAAAAGTAGTCTTTGACCAGTCTTCAACATCGCCTGATACAGACTGAACTTCATATTCAGCTTTGCGCCATCTTAAATCGTACGAAACGTTAAGTTTGACTCCAGGAACGAGTGTTGGAAGATCTGCCTGAAGGAACGCTTCACTGTAAAAGATGTCGTTGTAATTGTTTTCGTATGCCCAGGAATTGTTTGTTCCGGCATAATATTCGTTGTGGAATCCGGCTGTAAAAAGAAGATTGTACCTGAGCCACTTGTAGGCTGCCATAATCTTTGTCTTTTTCCAGAGATTTTCCCACTTGTTTGCTTCTGTCCAGTCATAGTCCTGTCCCGGCGGAAGAAGCGGAAGACCTGCGTACATTCTTAAACCGACAAGGGCACCGTTTGCAATGCTCATGTTGGGAATCCACTCAAGACCCGTCATGTGCTGGCCATAGTCGCGCATGGCAAGATCAGAAATAGGCTGACCGCCCATCTGGTATCCGTTAAGAATAAAACCACAGTTCCATTCTTCGAACTTTCCTGCATGAAGCACAAGCTGATCCTGCAGCATGCTTACGCGGATATTTGCCTGGTGGAACATAGTTTCGTTAAGACCCGAAGCAGAAACATCGCGGTAAAGGTTGTACCATTCGCCCAAAGATGAATCAAGGCGAACACCGGTTGCAAAAGATACGGGTCCCACGCCGCCGGTTACGTTAAGTTCGGTACGTCCGTTGTAGAAAGAACCGTATTCTGCAGACGCTTCGGAAACATCCCACTCCCCGTCTTTTGACAGTTTGTTTATTTCCTGGCCAACCGCAAAATTGGTATAGTCCATGTAGCCGTGGAAGTTCAGATTCTGTGCTCCCAGAGCGGCTCCTGCAATCAAGGCTGCAGAACCTAAGATAATTTTTCTTATTTTCATCATTCTGCTCCTCATTTTGAATAGGCTTCGTAAGCTGCCTTTGCTTCTTCTGCCGTCATGGCTGTTTTTACAGACAGATCCTTTATTACCTTGTAGGCATTGCCTTGATTTGCCCAAGAGTCAGAAGGATTGATTGTAAAGCCGTTCATGTTTATCTCTTTTACCATGCTGTCAATCCATTCAGACATATCGGGGAATGCTGCATCCTTTGCTGTACGGCCACTGTTGTATGTTACATACAGATTGCCGTTAAGATACCAGGAGATACTGTCGCTTGCACTGTCAAGGGATATTGTTACATAAGCTCCTTCGTCAGAGTTTACGGCATTTTTGTATGCATCCCAGTTTTCGCCGGTATAACCTTCGCCGTAAGTGTTTGTTGCATCAGCATACCAGGCATTTGCCTTCCAAACGGAATTTTCCTTGTAATGAAGACAGGTTCCGCCTATATTGCCGCTTTGTGTGACGATAATCATACCCCAGTCGCTGGCACAGCCACCCTGTACGTAATAACTGATTGAAACTCCAGTATCTGTATTTATTCCTTTTACATAGGAAACCTTTGAGTCGGTAATAATTCTTCCTGTACGGACATAAGGTACTTCTATGTCTCCGAGATCGGCAGAAGGCAGCGAAAGCTTTTCCCTTACTTCAAGGTCGCAGGAAGATACAGACAGTACAGTAAGTGCCGCTGCAGCAACCGCTCCCATTAATTTGATTATTTTCATTGGTCATGCCTCCGCAAGATTAGAAGTTAAAGCAGATTCCAACAGGAACACGGTAACTGATTGCCATGTTTGATGTGTCTTCGTTTTTGATCTGCGAATACTGTGCTTCGACTCCCATGCGGATGTATCCGTTTGAAAGATTGTACTGAACATACGGATTTGCATAGGCGCTTATGTAATTTGCGGATTTTCCGGCTGCAACAGATGCTGCACAGTTCAAATCGCCAAGGTCAAAGTCATCAAAGTAAATGTCGCTTACTTCACCGTCTTCGTAAGAAGTTCCGCGTGCGTCAACAGAATACTTTCCCTTGAGTGTAAAGCCCAGTGCCCAGTTTGTTCCGGCAAGCTTGTGCTGTCCTGAAACTCCCAGTTCACCGCCAAGAAGTTTTTCGTCTGCCTTGATGTAGTCGTCGTTTGCATACATTACGCGCAGTTCAGCCTGGAGAGGAAGAGCCTCTATCATAGAAATATTGGCTCCTGCACTGAATACGCCGGCATAGGTAAATGCAGTTGCAGTTGTTGCATCTGTCTTTGTGTACTCTGCGTCACGGTAGCGGAAGTCTGCTGCAAAAATAAGGTCAAGACCTTCTGTAATTCCCTTAAGTTCTGAGGCAAGGAATGCTTCGCCAAATGCACTCTTTGTAAATGCACCGTCATCACCTGTTGTTACTGCAGATGCATCGTATGCTTTTACACCGGTGTAATATGTTCCGGGTCTCCAGCCGGCAGTTACAGAAAATTCTGTTCCGGGGATTGTGTATCCTGCGGCAACGTTGATTTTTTTGTAAAGATTTTTCCACATATTTGCGCCTACAGTGTTCTGCACGCCGTTTCCTCCTACAGGAAGAATAGGTACACCTACAAGAACTTTGAGTCCGCTTACGACATAAGGTGTAAAGTTAAGTGCTGTGTAATACTGTCCCATGTCACTTGAAGCAAAGTAGCGGATATTCTGGTCGCCGAATACAGGACCTTCTGCAAAATAACCTGCGTTAAAGTCTTCGAATTTTCCTGTATAAACATTGAGCTGGTCGTTAAAGAAACCAATCTTCATGTTTCCCTGGTAGAAAGGTGTTCCGTCGTAACCGTCTGTATAGTCAGTGTAGTCGTTGTCGCCTTCGTCTCCTGCAGATTCGTTGAGTTTTACTCCCAGGTTAAATTCAAAATTTGCAGCCTTAAGGTTAAGGTCTACTACTGTCTCTGCATCATCTGAAAGTCCTGCTACGGGGTCTGTGTGCTTCATGTCTGCATCGCCTGCTTTGGAAAAAGTCTGTATGACACCGTAATTTGTGTAGTCTACATTTCCCTTAAGGGTTACTGTCTGTGCACCCGCAAATCCTGCTGCACAAGCAAGGGCAGCTGTAAATATAATTTTATTAAGTTTCATATTTCCTCCAATAAGAATAAGTCTCTTTTACCTGACGGCACGGCAATTATTCTGCAAATGTAATGTTTGTTCCGTTATCGCCCTTGAGTCTAAAGAATACGTCTGCGTCTACCTTAATATTCTTGTAGTACTGGAAGTGTGTTGTACCGTCTTTTTCGAGGTCATAGCGTACTTCTGCTGTACCGTTACCCCAGTTGATTACAGATACTGTACATGTAGCACCGTTTGTCCATGAACAAAACTCATCAAAGTTCCAGTCAGAAGAGAGTTCGCACCCCTCATAACTTCCGCCCCATCCAAAATTATCACCACGGACTACAACATATTCTGTTCCGGCACCGTTTTCAGAACGAAGTACAACACACGGTAACTGACACCAGTTACTTGTTGTTGCAGAATTAACAGTAAACTTTGAAGAAACAACTGCACCGGCTTCGACCTTTGCATCAGATGCCCCCCCCATGTCTGTCCACCATGCTGCAGAAGTTGCACTTCCTGTCCAGCCGGCGTTTTTAGTAACAAGAGTAGCTTCTTTTATATCTGTAGCTTCTGCTACTTCTACATCGTATGTTGCGGTAATTGTGTCGCTGTATTTTACTGTGATTGTGTATGTTCCGGCTTGTGTACTCTTGAATGCAGACGAGTCAACAGTATATTCGGTTGTTTCAGAACTCGCTCCGTCTGAATATGTTGCGGTTACTTTTATTCCGTCACTTGTAAAATCAGAACCTACTCCTTTATAGGTATAGAACTTTGTCTTTGCAGCACTTGGGTTTACAGCGATTGATTTAACTGCATTTGTTATTTCTATGGAATATTTGGCTTTAAAGCCCTTGTATGTTACAACAACTTCCTTTGTTCCGACTGCGTCAAACTTTTTTCCTTCTGCGATTGAAACTGTATAGTCGGTTACTTCGACTCCAGCTTCTGCTTCTGCGGGGTCATAGCTGTGTGCCATAACCTTAAGGTCGCCCTTTGTAAAAGCAGTGTCAATAACAAACGATTTTGTTCCGCCGCTTATTTCTATTGACTTTACCGCGTATCCGCCAACACTTACACGGTCTTCCGTATTATTCAGCTCAAGCTGACATCCTGTCATAGCCGCGGCAGCAATTGCAGCAATGACTCCTAAAATGAACCTCGTCTTCTTCATAGTCCATTTCCTCCTGTTTACTTTTGATACGAGAATGTTAAGCCTTCAAAAAATGTTTGTCAAATTATTTTTGATACATATTGATTTTTTACGATATTTAACCCAGTTTTTCAATAATTTTTGATAATCAGGGCAAAATAACACGTGTAAATACCAAGTTTATTCGACAGATATATGATATATATTGTTTTTTTTTGATATTTTCCTTGACAATCTTGAATTCATGCCGCATGATTAATAAAAAGTTCGACGTGCAAACAAACAAGAAGTTGGAGGAACCATGAAAATAACCAAAAAAACAGCCGCGTGCACAATTCTGGCTGCAGGACTTGCGGCAACAGCTATTGCACAAGGCGCTTCACTTACCGCAGATTTTTCAAAAAAGACGAGCGTAAGTGACAATCTTTACGGAATCTTCTATGAAGACATAAACTACGCGGCAGACGGCGGACTCTACGGCGAAATGGTACAAAACCGTTCGTTCGAGTTCAGAAAGTCAAACCGCTCCCCTACAGAAACCTGGAAAGACGTAAACATAAGCGGTGCAAGATCAAAAAGCCGTCTGCGTGCTGCAAAAACCGCTCCGCTCAACGAAAACAACCAGGTCTACGCAACACTTACCGTAAAACAGGCCGGTGACGGTATGGCAAACAAAGGCTACGGCGGAATGCCATTCGAAGCAGGAAAGAAGTACCCCGGTTCACTTTACCTGCGTTCCCCCGACGGAACAATCAAATCTGTTACAATAACAGCAGGCGGTTCGGGCAAAAACGCAAAAAAAGCAAAAGTTTCTATTAATGGAATTACAACTGAATGGAAAAAATTTGAATTCACGATTGTTCCCGAAGAAACAGTTCAGAACGGTGAACTTGCAGTCTGCGCAGACACTGTGGGAAAACTTGACGCAGACTTTATTTCACTGTTCCGCGCAGACATTTACAGAAACGAGCCCAACGGATTCAGAAAAGATCTTGCAGAAAAACTAGAAGCCTTAAAGCCCGCTTTTGTAAGATTCCCCGGCGGCTGTATTGTACACGGACTCAACCTCGAAAACCGCTATGAATGGAAAGACACTGTAGGACCTGTAGAACAGCGCAAAGAAAAGCTCAACTTCTGGGGCTACCAGCAGTCTTACGGAATAGGATTCTACGAGTACTTTAGGTTCTGCGAAGATATAGGAGCCGAGCCGCTTCCTGTTTTAAGCGTAGGAATGGCACACAACGGCGAAATATCCCCTGCATCAGACTACCAGAAATATGCACAGGATGCGCTTGACATGATTGAATGGGCAACAGGTCCCGCAACAAGCAAATGGGGAAAAATCCGCGCAGAAGCAGGACACCCACAGCCGTTTAAACTTAATTATCTTGGAATAGGAAACGAAGACTGCGGTCAGGACTATTTTGCACGCTTCAAGTACGTTGCAGAAGCCGTAAAGGAAAAGTATCCGCATATAAAAACAATCATTTCTTCGGGCTACACCTACAACGATGTAAATTTCCACAACACCTGGAGCCAGGTACGCGCATGGGAAAAAGGCAAAAAAACAGCCGCAATATGCGACCTTGTTGACGAACACTACTATAACGAATCTGCATGGTTCCTTACAAACGGTAAACGCTATGACAACCTGGACTTCTACCCGCGCGGTGAAGGACAGCCCAAAGTCTTCATAGGCGAATATGCATCCTGGGTAGACGGAAGACGCAACAATCTTTACGCAGCCCTTACCGAAGCAGCCTACATGACATCAATCGAGCGCAACGGCGATATAGTAGAAATTTCTTCATACGCACCGCTTTTTGCAAAGGAAGGTTCAACACAGTGGGTTCCTGACATGATATGGTTTAACAACAGCGAATCATACCAGACACCGGACTATTATGTTCAGCAGCTTTTCTCTACAAACAAAAGCGACAATACCGTAAGCTACAGTCTTTCACAGCCGCAGACAAAACAGAAAAAGAATGCCATCGGCGGAACAGTCGGACTCGGTACCTGGTCAACGACAGCACAGTTCAAGGACATAAAGGTAACAGACGAAGACAGCAAAAAGGTTCTCTATGATTCAAACGCAAAGTCTTCAAAAATTACCGACTTCAGGCAGGAAACAGGAGCCTGGTCAAAGAGCGGCCCGGTAATCGTACAGTCTTCTGCAGACATAAACGTACGCGCAGTTCTGAACAACGAAGCACAGACAGAAGGAATACAGAACTACACTTACGAACTCAAAGCCCAGAAAACAGGCGGTGCAGAAGGATTTTTGATTATGTTCGGAGTAAAGGGCAGAAAGCTTTACTGGTGGAACATGGGCGGCTGGGGAAACACACAGTCCTGCATAGAAAAGGGAACAGCAGACGGCCGCACAATAATTGGTGACGCAAAGCCCCTTAACCTCGTAAACGGAAAATGGTATGACATAAAGATAGAAGTAAAGGGCGACTCCTACAGCTGCTATCTTGACGGACAGCTCATCCATTCCTATACCGACGCAATGAACTTTGACCCGCTTTATGCCCACATCGGTGACACAAAAGACGGAAAAGTAATCATTAAGCTCGTAAATGTTTCGGGAAGCGACCAGAACGTAGACATAAGCCTTAAAAATGCCCCGGCACTTGAGACTTCAGCAAAGGCAACAATTCTCTGCGGAAAACCCGAAGACGAAAACTCTTTTGCAAATCCAAAGAAAGTTTCGCCCGTAACAGAGACTATAACAGGAATTTCTGATTCATTTACCTACAAAACAAAGGCAAATTCGGTTACGGTGCTTGAGTTAAAAACAAAACAAAGGTAAATTTGAAATACGTTCCTTAAAACAGGTATACTCCGGAACAGCTGCCACTTTTTGTTCCGGTTTATATAAACAAAATGCTGGCACAAAAGCATTTTAAGTTCGAATATACGCTTTTCATACCGTATGTTCGAACTTGCCTCCTTTTTTTTCGCCGGTCTGTAAAGTTTTTTCAGGCCGTTTTTTTTTATTCCAGTCCATAAATATCAATATTAATAATTGCAAATAATATTCAAAAAATATGGACAATATCAATAAATTGCGATACGATAGCAGAATGCAGGAAATAGAATCAACATTAGTAATTAATCCGCTGGAAGACATAAACAAACTCAAGGCTCTCGCTTCAGAACCAAGAATCCAAATGCTCAACCTTTTAAGGGAAAAAACACTCAACATCAACGAAATATCTGATGCCCTCAAGCTGCCGCAGTCAACTGTAGCCACGCACATTTCAATTCTTGAAGATGCAGGCCTTATTGCAACAGAGTCGGTAAAGGCAAAAAAAGGCAACCAAAAGCTGTGCTGCCCTTCGTTCAGAGAACTTCTTATCCAGTTCCCCGAAAAACACAACACGTCCGGCGACTTTATAGAAGTAGAAATGCCTATCGGAATCTTTACCGACTACCGTGTAACTGCCCCATGCGGACTGTGCTCTTCGGAACACATTATAGGCCTTCTGGACATTCCAGACTCTTTCCTTAACCCAGAAAGAATGAAGGCCGGACTTCTCTGGTGCGGAAGCGGTACTTTTGAATACAAATTCCCCAACAACACAATGTACGAGTCCAAAAAGATGACAAAACTCGAAGTAACCCTTGAACTTTCAAGCGAAACTCCGGGAACAAACACAAACTGGCCGTCAGACATAACAATGTGGATCAACAAAACAGACATCGGTACATGGGTCTCGCCCGGTGACTTCGGTGACAAGCGCGGCAAATACACTCCGGCCTGGTGGAAGCTAGAAGGCTCTCAGTACGGTCTCTTAAAGCATTTTTCGGTAACAAACGAAGGCAGTTTTGTAGACGGAATGAAAATTTCCGAAGTAACACTCGATGACCTTAAAATCCCCGAGCACCATTCAATCAGGGTCAAAATAGGCGTAAAAGAAGATGCCGAACACATGGGCGGAATGAACATCTTCGGAAAAGGCTTTGGCAACTATGACCAGGGAATTGTCCTGCGCTCCTACTTTAACTGACGCCGCATGAACAGACGGGTTATTTTTATAACCCATTTTTTTGATAAATATCAATTTTTTTTTTGCAAATCCGCAAAAGTGGTGATAGAATATCATTTATGCGAGGTTTAATATGAATGAATCAATAATTGTTGATGTGGCCGACAAAAAGTCCACAATCAGCCGTGATATATACGGACACTTTTCCGAACACTTGGGCCGCTGCATTTACGGCGGTTTTTGGGTAGGAAAAGACTCTGACATTCCAAACACAAACGGTTACAGAAAAGACGTAATCAAAGCTTTCAAAGACATAGACATACCCAATCTTAGATGGCCGGGCGGATGCTTTGCCGACGAGTACCACTGGAAGGACGGAATAGGCCCTTCAGCAAACCGCAAGCGCATCATTAACACAAACTGGGGCGGCGTTGTAGAAGACAACAGCTTTGGTACACACGAATTCTTTGGCCTGTGCGACGAACTGGGCTGCAAACCCTATGTCTGCGGAAACGTCGGTAGCGGTACAGTCCAGGAAATGGACGAATGGATAGAATACATGACGTTCAGCGGTGAAAGCCCCATGGCAAAACTGCGCGAACAGAACGGCAGAAAAGAAGCATGGAACCTTCCCTTCTTTGGTGTAGGAAACGAAAACTGGGGTTGCGGCGGAAACATGCGCCCCGAATACTACGCAGATCTTTACCGCAGGTTTCAGACATTTGTGCGCCAGTATGGAAAAGAAAAAATCATGAAAATTGCAGGCGGACCAAACGTAGACGACTACAACTGGACCGATGTTCTCATGAAAAACGCACACTGGCTCATGGACGGTCTTTCCCTTCACTACTACACTTACGAATACCGCTGGGAAGACAAGAGATCTTCAACAGAATTCGATACAGAAGGCTGGTACAGGGCGTTAAAGAATGCATTCCGCATGGACGAACTTGTACGCAGGCATTCAGAAATAATGGACAAATACGACCCTGCAAAACGCGTAGCTCTTGTTGTAGACGAATGGGGCAGCTGGTATCTTCCCGAACCCGGAACAAACCCCGGCTTCCTTTACCAGCAGAATTCTGTACGGGATGCCGTTGTCGCAGGAATCGAGTTGAACATATTCAACAACAGAAGCGACCGCGTAAAAATTGCAAACATTGCACAGGCTGTAAACGTACTGCAGGCTCCTGTTCTTACAGAAGGCGACAAAATGGTACTTACACCAACCTGGCACGTATTCCACATGTACAAGGGACATCAGGGCGCAACTCTTCTTGGAACATCGGCTGCATATTCAAGTGCAGGCCTTTACGAAAAGGACATAACTGTTCCGGGACTGAGCGTTTCTGCTTCAGAAAAGACAGACGGTGCAACACAAAAGCCGCGCTATCTTGTTACGGCCGTAAACACAGACGCTTCTTCTTCAAAGACAGTGGACATTTCTTTTGCAAACCTGAGTGCTTCAATTGCAGCCGCTTCGGGAACAGTAATTACAGGCGACTGTATGAACACAATAAACACTTTTGACGATCCCGAGCGCGTTACAGAAAAAACGCTTTCTGTAACAATAAAGGACGCAGACACTGTTTCAATAACAATGCCTGCACATTCCGTAGCTTCGGTAACCGTTCAAATCTAGAAGGAAAAGATGAAGCAGCCCTGTCCTGAATGTGAACTTCGCGCAATACAGAGTTCAATAACAAAAGAATCCCTTGAACGCGAAGTTTCAGGCATGAAGTATGTTGAAGGAATAACAGCGAGTGAAAGCCAGTTCAGAAAAAGAATTGGCGTATGCGAAAAATGTTCCTCACTGGTTTCACAGATAATGTGTTCGGAATGCGGGGCCTACGTTCTGTTCAGGGCAAAAAATAAAACCAGCAGCTGCCCGCGAGCAAAATGGGCTGCACAAGGATGTTAGAAAATGAAAACAAAAGTTACAGTTGCAAAAGAATTCAAAATAGGAAAAGTAGACGACAATTTATTCAGTTCGTTTATTGAACATCTTGGACGCGCCGTTTACACCGGCATTTACGAACCAGGCCATCCCGAGGCAGACGAACAGGGATTCAGGCGTGACGTAATAAAAATGGTTTCTGACCTTAAGGTAAGTCTTGTGCGCTACCCCGGCGGAAACTTTCTTTCGGGCTACAACTGGAAAGACGGAATAGGACCGCGTGAAAACAGACCAGTAAGACTGGACCGTGCCTGGCACACAATAGAGCCCAATCTTATAGGAATTGACGACTTTTACGACTGGACCCAAAAAGCCGGAACAAAAATAATGGGCGCCGTAAACATGGGAACAGGCACACCGCAGGACGCCGGCGACCTTGTAGAATACTGTAACTTTCCCAAAGGCACATACTGGAGCGACCTAAGGCGAAGCAACGGGCACGAAAATCCGTACGGAATAAAAACCTGGTGCATAGGAAATGAAATGGACGGTCCGTGGCAGATTTGTCACCTTAGCGCCGAAGATTACGGAAAAAAAGCGCTCGAAACCGCAAAAATAATGAAGTGGACCGACGAAGACATAAAACTTGTAGTATGCGGAAGCGCTTCTTCAAGTATGCCCACTTATCCGGAATGGGACAGAATTGTTCTTGAACACACATATGACGTGGCAGACTACATTTCAATCCACCGTTATTTTGAAAACTACGGCGATGATGATGACTTTCTTGCTTCTTTCTACGACATGGATCAGTTTATAAAAACGTGCGCGGCAACCTGTGACTATGTAAAGGCGTTGAAGCGCAGTTCAAAAACAATGTACCTTTCGTTCGACGAATGGAACATCTGGTACCAGCAGAAAAAAGAACCGCACCCGTGGATGACGGCACCAAGAATTCTGGAAGACCACTATTCACTTCTTGACGCGCTTGCCTTCGGCGGAATGGCGATTACCCTTCTTAACCATGCAGACCGTGTAAAAGCCGCCTGTCTTGCCCAGCTGGTAAATGTAATTGCACCGATTTTTACGGAACCGGGAAAAGGCGCATACAGACAGGCAATTTACTGGCCGTTCAGGGACATCTCATTCTTTGGCCGCGGAACATCACTCACGCCGATTGTAAACTGCGAAAACAAAGTAACAAAAAAGTACGGCGAAGTTCCGGCAGTGATATTTTCATGCGTGCACAACGAAGAAAACGGTGAAATTTCTGTATTTGCACTCAATACAAACAAAACAGAAAGCTCGGTCACAGAAATAGACTTGAAATCATTCGCAAAAACAAGCATGATTTACAGGACAGAACTCACCGGCGATAATTTAAGTGCAAGAAATTCACTTGAAAATCCCGATGCCGTAAGTCCAAAAAACGTTCCGCTTGAACAGAGCGACAGCGGAATTTATACACTGGAACTAAAACCTGCATCATGGAACGTAATAAGATTCAAAATGCAGGCAGAAAAATAATCTATATAGGAGGGAGTATAAAAAATCCGCCGAAATGGCGTCGGCTTTTTTAACTCAAAGTTTGCGTTGCAAACTTTCTTATAGAACTGCGTTTTTCACTTCGTTGCAAAACGCAATAAAAACCTTTTTGACTGTTGAAACAGTCTTCAAATGTTTTTATAGGAGGGAGTATAAAAAATCCGCCGAAATGGCGTCGGCTTTTTTAACTCAAA